>Ga0247611_10004909_pt1 | contig 18183 bp, 3 predicted proteins | sample 177DNAGHGhighgp2_FD_192422 | JGI IMG/M metagenome (GOLD analysis project Ga0247611, IMG submission 192422) | Sheep rumen microbial communities from Palmerston North, Manawatu-Wanganui, New Zealand - 1770 DNA GHGhigh gp2 | ecosystem: Host-associated > Mammals > Digestive system > Stomach > Rumen ... | reverse complement strand
CCAATCCCCAATCCCCAATCCCCAATCCCCAATCCCCAATCCCCTTTAATATTATTTTGTATAAAATATTGTAATTAATTTTTTAATTATTTAATATTTTTTTTAAAACTTAAAATATAATATTATATTATATTATATTAATAAAAGTATGGAAAAGGAAATTAAAATATATTCTTATGATCGCGAAAAAGGTTCTACTGAAATAGACACATCGAAAACATTAAAAGATTTAAGAGAACAATTAAAAGAAGAAGAAGAACTTAAATATATTCAATATTCTTTTTTAGATAGTAAAAAAAAGAAAATCAATGAAAAAAAAGAAAATAAATACATAATAAATTCATGTCTTATTGAAGGCAACAAAATTAACATAAAGGATTCTTTACAAATAAATTTAGAAGGTAAATTATATAATATAGATATCGATAAAAATAAAGAATTAAATCTTTTAAGGAATGATATATCAAATGAAAAAGAGATAGTAAAATCAATAAATGGAATGAATTATGGGTTTTTAACTTTAGAAAAAAATGTAGTAAAAGAGGAAGAAGAAAATACAATAAAAATTAAAGATATAATGTATTTTGATGAAGATACTTTAAGGGATATAATATATATCAAAATTTTGATATTATTACAAATCAAAATTGATGAAAAAATAATAATTATGAATCTCCCTAAAGGAGAAAAATTATCTAAGATTAGAAATCTCAATAAAAAAATTCCAGAAAATTATTGCTTTATTAATAATGATAAAATAGAAATAGAAAGAGATTCTGAATCTAAATTATCAATAGAAAAAATCATTAGCAAAGATAATTATATTTACATGAAAAAAATGGATAGTGCAGAAATAATAGAAGAGAAAGAAAGTAAAAAAGAATTAAAAGAAAAAATAGAGGTTGATGAAACTAAAAATACAGAAAAAGAAAATTTTTATGAAGAAGAGGAATTAAGTAAAGAAAAAGAAAATGAGGAAATTTTGGAAATTCTGAAAAAGTAAATTTGGATGAAGAAGAAAGCAATTTAGAAGAAAAAGAAAAGAAATTAAAAGAAGCTGAAGATAAAAAAATAATAAAAGAAAAAGAAAATGGGATATATTTTAACTTGGAAAAAAACAGAAGCAATTATTTAAATATAGAAATAAAGACTGATTTAGAGCCATTAGAAATATATAATTTAGAAGATGAAACTCAAAAAGGATATAAATTTGTAAAGATGGAAAAAATAGATAATAATCAATATTTATATTTTGCATTATGTCCAATATATGATAATATAGATAAAGTTATATTTGGAATTAGAAAATGTGAAACAAAGGATCCGGTTTATATTAATAATGAACATTTACCTTATGATAAAAAAAACAAATCATATGAATTACTTATAGAAAAAGAAAAAAGAAAAGATAAAATCTTTGATATATTTAATGAGCCAAGATTAACAGAAAAGAATATTCTTCTTTATTTACAAAGAATTCATGAAATAGAAGTCGGTTATGAATTAGATTTCTCATATATTAGAAAAGCAACAAATAAAATTAAATATTCAGAAATTATTGACAAAATTTTGGAAATAGGAATTAATCACAAATTAACTGATAAACTAATAAATATTTTAGTAGAAAAAGACATAAATATAATAGAAGCTTCAAAATATTTGAATTTAAATGAAAATAAATATATGAATGAAAAAATTGAACCAAATAACTTTCATAAAATATCAGCATATATAATAAAGAAATTAAATGAATTATCTGAAAATAAAAAATCAGAAGAGCCAAATTCAGAATTAGGCAATGATGATTCAAGTAAAAATGAATGGATATTATGTTGTAGAAAAAATATTCCAAAAAGTATTGAACCAATAAAATTTGAAAATAACATTATTGAAGAGCTAAAAAATAATTTATTAAAAGATTTTTCTGAAGATGAATTAAATTGTTATAAAAATAGAATTTTAGAAAAAATGAAATTAATTGATGAAAATAAATTAGATAAAATAATTATAACTGATAAAACAAAGGAAACATTAATGAAAATTTATAAATTAGAACTTGGTGTCATCTCCAATATTCCAATAATTATTCAAGGATTTACTTCTGCAGGGAAAAGCTATTTATCTAAATTTGTTTTAAATCTTAACAAAAGAAAATATGATACAGTCGTTTTATCTGAATATACAACACAAGAGGATTTATTAGGGAGAGATAGTATTGATAAGAAATATAATTCTGTTAATTTTTCTCCTGGAATTTTATTAAATGCATATATAGAAGGAAAGACTGTAATATTAGATGAATGTGATTTAGCAAAACCAGAAATATTATCTTGTATTATAGGGACAATTACTAAAGATGAATTAACTATAAGAAATAAAACTTATTGGAAAAATGAAAACTATAATGTTATATTGACAATGAATGGAGAATCAAAGGGATTTAATGAAAAACAAAGGAATATATTAACTTCAAATATCTTATCAAAATTTATTATTATTTATTTTGAGGAAATTGATAAAAAAGAATCTGAAGAAATTTTTGAAAGACAATTAGAAAAAAGTGAAAATTATAAAAATAAAAGTCAAGAAGATAAAAATATAATTAAATCAACTTTTATTGAAATACATGAAAGAATGATGAAGAAAAAGCATGAAACCATTGACCCTATAGTAACTCTCAGAAATTTAAAAAACTATATTTATTTTGATAGAGGCCAGATATCACCAAGAATCGCAGCTGAGATTTCTTATACAGCAAGATTTCCAAAGGAGGAAAGAAAATCTTTTGAAGATTTGTTGAATAAATTAGGAAAATTTGAAATTGATGAAGGGAAAAAAAAATTGATTTTAGAATATATTGATAAAGAAAATCTAGTTTATGATGAAGATCATAAAAATATAATTTTAAGAGTTATATATTTGGCATTAATAGCATGCGAAGGAGGGTTTCATCCTCTTTTGATTGGAAAAGAAGGAAGTGGATTAACTAAATTAGCAAAAATAATAGCTTCAATTTATAGTAAAGGTAATTATGAATTCTTATTATGTAATTCTGAAACATCAGATGAAGATTTAATTGGTAATTATCTGCCTGAAACAAGTAAAAAAAGCCAAAATTTATCTTCTTTAATCCATTGGAAAGATGGGACTGTATTAAAGGCACTAAAAGAAGGTAAGCCAGTTATTTTAGATGATATAAATTATTCAAAAGCTCAAATAATTGAGAGTCTAAATTCTTTACTAGAATTAAATATAAAATATACTAATAATTATAAATATATCATTCTTCAAAAAAGTGAGGATAAAGAAATTTCAATAAATGAAAAAAATAAAAATTTTATTATCATAGGTACTATGAAATATGAAAATTCAACAAATATTTCTAAAGCATTGATGAATAGATTTGTAGCAATTTATCTTGATGAAATAATAATAAGTCAAGATAATGCAGATTTAATTATAACAAAAACTATAGAAAATATAAATGAAAAGGAAAAAATTAAATTTAAATCAATTCTTGCTAATGATGGATTTAAAGGAAATCTAAAGTCAATTATAAAACAATTAAAGAATTTAAATTTTTTATATAATGAAATTGAAAAATATCATTTCACATTGGAAGATTGTAATAATTTATTAAATTTAAATTTTAATAATTTCAAATATAAAAAAGAAGATATAGAATTTTTGCTTACAACTAAGATAAAAGATTTGAAAGACTCACAAAATAATAATAGCTTTTTTTTCTTCGATAAAAATGATATTAATTATTCAGAAAATAATGAAGCTTTAAAAATGATAATTGGAATTATAATTAGTGATTTCTTAAATAGACCAATTTTCATTCAAGGATGTCCGGGCTCAGGGAAATCTTGTGCTGCCAGATTTTATGGAGCAAATAGAAACAAAAATATTAGAGATCCGATTCTATCAATTAATTGTCATAGAGATTTACTTTTCGATTCTTTAATAGGAAATTATTCTTTTCATGATGATAAATTTGAATTTGTTGATGGGCCACTTTTAACTGCTATTAAAAATGGTGAAGTTATTTTATTGGATGAATTTAATTTATGCTCTGAAAATATATTGGCTAACTTATATCCAATTCTAAAGGCTGATTATGGAGAAAAAATTAAAATAAAAGGGGTTCCAGACCCTATTGAAATCAAAGAAGGATTTTTGATAATTGCAACTGGTAACTTTCAAAATGAAAAAGGAAGAAGAAAAATACCTAATTATATCCTTAATGAAATAAAAATATTAGAAGTTAAAAGTTCAGAATTAAATTATAATGCTTTAGATAAATTGATGAAAGCAAAGTATAAAGATATTATCCTTATAGATGAAGCAAAAGAATCAGAAAAAAAATCTTTAATATCAATAAAACAAATTAAAGAAATTTGTGATTTTTTGTCATATAGGATTCAAGAACAATTTTCGATGAGACAAATTAAATGTTTATTAGAGAGAATTAAAAGATTTAAAAATGAAGAAATTCCAGTAATTTATATTATAATATGTTATTTAATTCCACAATTTTATATAGAAAAGGAAGTTATAGAATCACTTTTAGAAGAATTGAATGAGATTATGAAATATAATAATTTAGAAGAATTAAAACAATTTTTATGCTCTGAAGTCAAAATATTTGAAAATGAAAAAGAAAAAGGTAATTACATCAAGAAAGGAATTATTTGTCTGAGTACATCTTTAGATAAGGAAGAACTTCCTCAAGCTTGTTTACAAACATATTTTTGGATAAGAATGTCTTGTAATTATTCTAATGATACTCTATCAGAAAATGAGAATTTATTATTAATTGGGAATACAAGCTATAAAGAATATATTTTAAATAAATGGTTGAAATCAAAAATTAAAGATGAAAATTATGAAACTTATTATTTATCTAAAAACACTGCAGTCCAAGATTTAATTGGAATTTCATCTTTAGATGATGAAAATAATTTAGAAAATGTTAATAAACAACTACTTAAAGAATCAGAAACTTCTTTTAAAATAGATTTGAGTAAATTTCAAGATAGCTGTATAAAAAATGAAAATAAGGATTGCATTGTCTTTATTCATGAATGCTATGAAAAAATAAAACTTTTATGTAATAATTTAAAAAATAAATTGAATTTAAAAACAACAACATCTTTTCATCTTGGTATTATAACATTAAGTTATATATTTGGAAAGACATTAATTTTAAAAGGAATAGAAAATCCTCAGCCATCTGTTATTGAAAGGTTAAATTCTATTTTAGAAATTCCAAGAAATTTAGTGCTTACAGAGGACAATCAAAATTTATTTAATAATAAAGAAATATTTAGTAAAGTATATAATAATAGTAATAAAACTTCTATTCCTTTAAATAAAAATTTCCATTTAATTTTCACATCAAGAAATGCCTTCAATAAATCATTTTCAAAAGCTTTTCTTTCAAGATGTACTGTTATTCAATGTCCAAGCTATAAAGATAAAAATTATTTAACAATTAAATTTGATATAGAAAAAAATTATTTAGATATATCTAAAAATATTTTATCTGAAAATAATTTAGAAAATGAGATAATTAATTTAAAAAAAGAATTAAACAGAGAAATTGAAATATTAAGTTTTATTAGATGGTGTAAAACAACAAGAAATCTATACGACTCAATAAAAAAATATATAGATGTATACCTAAATGAGAAAAGTGCTCTATGTTCAGATAAAAAAATAAATTATAAATATATAGTAGGAATTTCTGCTTTAAGGAGTATAATTGATAAATATGATTTAGAAGAAAGAAAAAATATAGTAAGGCAGTATTTTTATTATTATTTACCTAAAAAATTATATAGTGTAATATTAAATGAATTAAGTGAATCTAATATTGAAATTCCTTTTGTTGAAATTGAGCATAATAATGAGAAATATATAAAATCCATTTATAGTGAAATTATATTAAAAGCCAATAAAGTAAATAAAAATTATCTTGACAATATAATATGGACAAATTCAAGTATAGATATTTCAGATGCATTATTAGTTTCTTTAATAGCAAATACAATTTTAGTTCTTGAAGGCCCTCCAGGAAGAGGAAAAACTGCCATATCGAAATGTATTTTTGACTATTTAAATATCAAAACTAGAAGATTAAATTTTTCTCCTTCTACAACTAAAGAAGATATTTTTTCAAGAATTACTCCTAAAACTGGCAAGGATAAAATATTAACAGAAAATGAAAATAAGGATTTATTAATTATTTTAGAAGAAAGTAAAAATAAAAATGAATATTATGAGCATGGCTTAATCTTAGATGAAATAAATCTATCTAAAGATGAATTACTTGAAGATTTATATTCATATTTAATATCAATAAAAAGTCAAGAAAAAAAGAAATATACTACTCCTGAAGGAAAACAATTTTCAGAATATGGAAATATTGGTGTTGTAGTTACGATGAATGGATCAAATATATCAAATTCTAGAACTTCCCTCTCGAGTTCGTTTCTGCAATTATGTCATTCTTTTAAGTTATCAGATTATACTGAAGAAGAAAAAGTTTTGTTAATGGGAAAAATATTAAATAAATATATAGGAAAGAATGATATTATTAAAATAAATAAAAAAATTTCTAAAAATAAAAATTATACTTTTAGAGAGATAATTAAATTATCAAATATTTTTGAAAAAATCAATAATATTGAGAATAGAAAAAAAATTGATTTAATTTTAGAACCAGAAAAAAGCTTAAATTTAAATGATTCAAAGCTGAAAATGGATAATAAATATTTATATTTTGGAGATTATGTTAAATATCCTTTAAATAAAAGTCATAATCAAGAATTAATAAAACAATTTACTTATTCACAAAAAGAAGCATTAATTAGGATTATGATAGGATTAAATATTGAGAAAACAATATTATTAACTGGAGATATAGGCACAGGAAAAACATTTATTATTGAAGAATTAGCAAAATTAACAGGGTCAAATTTAAAAATAATTCAATTTAATTATGAAACGACTTCTAATGACTTAATAGGAAGACTAGAATTAAATAAAAAAAATTTAGATGATTTAAAGGAGAAATTAAATGAGATGGAGAAACTTTTAATAAACAAAGAATATGAATTTGTCACAAAATTTATAGAATTAAATAATTCAATGGAAGTATCAAAAATTACAGATTTTTTAAAAAAAAAAAAATATAGACTTAAAGAATTTGCAGAAAATAATAAATTGAAAAATATTTATATAGAATTAAAAGAGAAACTTGATAATTTAACATTAATAAATAATATTAATTTTGGCTTTAATTTTTCTATATTAATAAATGCAATGAAAAATGGAGATTGGGTTTTATTAGATGACATAAATTTCGCACCTCATGAAATTGAAAGATTAATGTCTTTATTAGAAGAAGAACCTACTCTTACTATTTATGAAACTGAGCCCACTTTAATTTATAAACGAAATAATGCAAAAGACAATGAAGATAATAAAAAAGAGAAAAATGATGAAATAAGTAAAGATTTTAAAATATTATCATCAGACTCAGTAAAATGCAATGAAAATATTCATAATAATTTTAGATTATTTATTACATCCTAAAATGAAAATGTAATATCTTCTGCTGTAAAATCGAGATGTTTTCATATTAAATTGAAATCCTTTCAAGAACCACAAGATTATGCTATTTTAATATCAAATTATTTAAATAATACTGGAATTAATGAGAAAGATGTAATAGAAATGAGTAATTCTATTGGAAATGCATTTTATTTTTTGAAAAAGGAAGAAAATCAATCAAATTATCTATTAAAAAACTATATATTATCCCCTACTAATTTAGTTAATTTTTGTAAATTAATAACAAATTATGATATAAGAATTAATAATTCGTCAAAATTTAATGGAATTAATTTAGCAAAATTTATTGAATATTCAATTTTTTCTGCTTTTAACGAAAAAAAAAGAAATGAAATTCAATTATTTAAAAATAAATTGAAAAAAAATAGTCAAATACAAATTGAACTAATTAAAAATAAAAAATATTCTTATGATTATTATTTAAGTAAGTGTGAAATATGCATAATATCCTATTATTTTAAATATAATTATGCTAAAGAAAATAATAAAGAAGAATTCATTAATCAAAATATAAATAAAAAAATTAAAAAGAAAACACAAAGAAAATCAAATATAACAGTTAATAAAATTAATTTCGATATAAATGAAAGTTTAATAATTGAAGAAATGAAAAAAATAAGGAATATTCTAATTAATGGTTTATATTCATTTACTTTTAAACAAATAGAAATATATGCAGAAGATATCAATGAAGTTATAACAATATTCAAAACTTTTATAAAAGAAGAACAGAATTTATTTAAATATTTTTATTTTTTAATATATCTAAAAGAAATTTTAGATATTATTAAAGATATTTGCAATGACAAAGAATTTTGTTGGAAAGAATTAAATAAATTTGAAAATAATAAATATGATGAGAAAATGTATTACTTTAGAAATAAGTTAAATTTATTTAATGATTTAATACCATCTGAAATTGATATGGAAATTTTAGAAGAAAAAATAATTGGTTTGTTTTACAAATATTATTTTAGAAATAAAAAAAAGGAAATTAATATTTATTTTAATATGCTATCACATAAATCATTGAGACCTCTGCTACAAAAATATAAAATAAATTTTCCAGAGAATGAAAAAGCAGAGAAATTATTTAAATATTTATTGAATTTTAAAAATAGAATTGAAGTGAAAGAAGAAAATGAAGAAATTATAATTACACTCCAAAATTTTAACAATAAAATCTATTTAAATAATATAACTACAAAAACACTAAACGATTTAAAAATTTTTGAAGATAGAAAAATAGATCAACTTCCTAAAAAGATTATTAAAGAAAATATTTATGATGATTTCATTTATGATTATCCATCAATATTTTATAATGAAAAAAATTTATGTAAAATTTTTTGGTTTTTGAGAATATTTATTGAAGAAAAAAAAATCTCCATTGAAGATATTAAAGAAATAATTTCTCCAGAAATTTATTTTTTTAATGAAGGAATTTATAGAATAATTTCAAAAAATATATCTTATAAAGGAAAAGAAAATATTTGGGGAAATATTAAACATTATATTGAAACAGGATATAAATTCTTTGAAGGAATAAGAGATATAAAAGAAAATGATATTTATTTTAATGAAGGTTTAAACTTATTTAAGAATGGAGATGAAAATGATAAAATTAAAACTGCTTTAAATGAATATGATGACTTAGAAAACTTTTTTAATAATAATAATACTATAAAACTTTGGGAACAATTAGAAAAAAAAATTAAAGAAAAAATAAATATTTTAGAAAATAGAAAAAAAGCAATTTTAAGTCAAAATAAAAAAAAATTATATGAAGAAAAATTTAAAGAACTTGAAAGCAAATATAAAATTTTCGAACAATATTTTTTATTTATAGATGATAAATTTTTGAAGCTTCAAGAAAAGATAGACAATTTTAATGATAATATTGGAATTGAAAAATTATTTAATGAATTAGAAAAAGATGTCAATAATTTAGAGATATTTAATAAAAAAATGGAAGAAAATAAAAGTAAGGGCTCTAAAATCTTCTTTTTTGATAAATCGAATGAACAACCTTCTATCAATGCAAATATTTTATATAATTATTCACTTTTATTTTCTATAATTGAAAAAATGGAAAAGAATAAAAACAATGATTTCGACAAATATTTACATTTTGAATTTAGTATGATCTCAAAAATAAAACATATAGATAAAGGGCTTGAGAATAAGCTTAAATATAATATTGAAAATAATAAAATAACACCTGAACTAATAGAATTTTATAGGCAAACAGCTAAATTTTATTTATTTAAAGAAATAGTAGATAAAACAGGTTTTATAAAGTATTGTAAAAATATAGTTTTATTAAAAGATGATATTGAAGATTTAAGCAAAAAATTTAAAGAAGAAGAATTTATATATTTACCCAAATTTTTAATTAAAGACTTAAACCAATATATTTTATTTAAATTTAATGATTATTTTGATTTTTTTCCTGAAGATGGTAAAAATGATGATATTGAAAAACAAATTTCTTTATATCAAGAACGAAATCAAAGATATAAAGAAGAATTTCAAAAAGATAAAAATGGAATAATTGAATTCTATAAAATAGATTTAGAAAATATAATAGAAAATTTTAATAATAATGATTTTGAATGGTTATATTTTCCAATTGAAAAACTTAAGGATATTTCTTTGAAAAATCCTAATAAATTATTAATTAAAAAATTATACAATTTATATTTTAAAGAAAAAAAAGATATTATCGATGGAATGAAATTAAGTGCAAGAGCTTTATATGCCATTTATGAAAGTAGAAAGCCAGGAAACACTAAAAATTGGAAGACTTTTCCAAGTTGTAATATTAATAAACTTTCTGATCCAAATAAATTTTTAAATGAGAATATTAATTATGGATACAGAATAATGGAATTATATGCTGATTTCGAAGAATTTAGGGATTATGCTTCTGAAACAATGGTAATTATTATAGACTCTTTAGAATATATATTCCTAGATATATTTAATGAAGATAATATTCCTAAAGAAATAATAAAGTTAATTTGTGAAATTTATGAAGATTTTATAAAATATATATTTACTGAAAAAAATCCAAATTTTGAAAATGCTAAAATTACCTATATAATTCAATACATCTTTTTTATAATAGTAAAAAAATATCACTCTATGTATGAAACTGAAAAAAAAAATTATGCTGAAAATATTAATAAAAATATTAAAGAAATGATTATAAAAATAAAGAATATTTATCATAATGCAATAGAAAAAATAGAAAATAACGAAAATGAATATAGAAAAAAAAAAGAAAAATATGATAAATCTGTAATCCAAGAATATAATCAAAAAAAAAAATTATTTTTAAAAAACAATATATATTTAAATATAAGTGAAAATTCTTATAATTTTGATGAACTTTTTAAAAGTTCAAAATATTATGAAGAATATTCAAACTATATTGATGAAAATAAACCCAAAGAAGAAAATTGGGAAGACAAAAAGGAAATATTTGAATCAATAAAAAATGTATTTCTGAAAATAGAAAAAAAAAAAATAAATGAAATAAAAGAAATACTTGAAACAAATAATTTAAATCAAATTGAAAACTTTGAATTAGTTGATAAAACTGAATATAATAATTACATCAGATTAAAAAAAGAGATTAAAAATGATATTAATAAATTAGATTTATTGGAAAAAAATAAATTAAATTTCAATGTTGAAGATATACATAATTTCCAAATAATAAATGAAAATGAATTTTCAAAAAAAGAAATTTCAGACATTCATAAATCAAATTACAAAGAAATAATGCCTAAATGGATACAAAATTTCACAAAATATAATCTCAATATTTTTGGAATTGAAAATTTCATTGAAACAAATATTATGGATAGAAATGATTTTACTCTTTCAAATGACTTAAAGGAATATGCTCAAATTGTTAATTTTATTTTTATTAAGGATAATAAACCAATTTTCTTATCAAATTATATGAAAATTTATTTAGGAATATATATAATTGATAATGAATATGATGATATTGGCTCAACTAATATCCAAAATAATTCAATTTCTCAAATTCAAATTGAATTGAAAGGAAAAAGTAATGAAATTATTATTCCAGAAAATCTGAATGAAAAAAAAATTTTGGAGCCATTACAAGATTTAAATTTAAAATTTAGAATAAATAAAAGGAAATTAAATGGACAATTTGGTTTTTTTAAATCACAATTTGAGTTAATTATAAATAATAATGAGACAAATGAAAGTAAATGTTTTATAGATGTGAGTATAAATGTTATTCCATTAATTTTAAAATTTTCTTTAAACAATGAAAAGTTTTCATTAAAGGAAAATAGTATATTTATTCATCGTTATATTGAAAACTTAAAAATCTCATATGAACTTCCTGGTAAATACATCCCGAAGTTAAGAGTTTTATTAGAAATAAATGATAAAAGTAAGATAAGTATTCCTGATAAGGATTCTGTGAAAACTCAAGGAAATCTAAATTTAATTTCAAATTTTGAAGATGGTTCTTTTGAAAAATATAAGTTGTCTTTATATTTACAAAAAAAATTATTTAGTTTACATGTTGATTGCGAAAAGCCTGAAAAATCAGGTTTAATAATTTTTGATGAAAACAAAGAAATAATCAATGAAGATAATAAAGAAAATGAAACAGGGGCAATTAGAATTAAATTAGGTGAGAAAAAAGAAATTAATATTTTTAATATGACATATACAAAAAAGAAATTAAATATTAAAAGTGATAAAAATTTAATAGAAATTAATGGAAAAAAAGAATTTGAAATAGGAAAAAAGATTAATATAGACTTTGAAAATATTGAAATAGAACCAGGACAATTAATTGTTCTTTATATAAATAATATTAATTGCAAAAGCGAAGCCAGTATAAAAATAAATAATATGGTTATAAAAGTAGAAAATATAGATCTAAAGCTGAAATATGATAATAATAAAATTTATTGCATATTAAATAAAAAGCCAATAAATGGCTTGAATAATGAGGATTTATATGACATTCAAGATTTTAAATTATATTTAATTTCTAATTCTTATGAAATAAATATAAAAAATATTAATGAATATAGCAATAATTATTTTTCTGCTTATTTAATTAATAAAAATGAAATCATTGATAAAAAAATTAATGGGAAGTATATTTTTGAATTCCCTCAAGAAACTGATGAAGTCTTTGGATTTTCTCAAGATGAATTTTGTTATTCAGAAGCAAAAAATATGAAAATAATTTTGTCTTGGAAAAAAAATAATTCTGTTTTTAGAGATGATCAAAGAAATAAATTTAAAGAAGTCATTGAGGATCATAATAATTTTTTAAATAAATTGAAATCAGAAAATAAGAATGAGATTTATGCTGGTATTAGTTTTTTATTGCAAATAAAAGATATAAATTTAGATAGATCTTTGGAAGAAAATATTGAAATTTTGGAAATTTCAAATGATAAAACATCATTTATAAATATTATAATATATTTATTGAAGTATTCCCTTTCATTAAGTGAAGAAGAATTTATAAGCAAATTAAATGATTATTTTAAAAAAATGTATTCTTTTAGAGAAATAAATAATTTTTTTGAATTTAAAGAAAATAATATTTTTTTGAAAAAATTAGGATATATAATTTCTTTTGTTTATTTATGTTTATCACCTGGAGAAATATTAAAAAATGAAATAAAGGTAGTAAAGTCAATTGAAAATTCCAAAATTGAAAAATATAAAGAAATGTATAAAAGGTTTTTTAAGACTTCCGCTGAGCAAGACAATTTAAATGATTGCTTTACATACCACAATGGAAGTATATCTTTAGATGATAAAGAATTTAAAAAATTTGAAGAGCAAATAAAAAATAGAAATGATGATAATTCCGCTCAAATAATTACTCAAGAAGAATTTTTTGATTGTTCAAATGAAATAAATGAAATAAAAAGAATTATTTTTGAAAAAAAAATTAATTATTCAAATTTACTTTTTTCTATGGATAAATTTAAAAAATATATAATTAGCATTCCTTTCATTTTATCCAAGAAAGAAAGGCAAGAACAATGCATAAAAGGAGCCAAAATAATATATGAATTTACCTGTTTATTAAAAAAATCAAATATTTATAAATTTACATTATTTAAAAAAAAAATAGATGAATATTTTGAAATGTTTGAAAAATTTCTTTCTAAATATAATATACTCAAAATTCAGACTATAAATCCAAATAATAATAATAATTTAAATTACATAACAGAATGCAAATTACCATCTGACAATGGTAAATGGGATATAAAAGAAAAATATTTTAAAAGCACAAATAATGATGATGAAGATGAACATCTTGGTCATAGAAACTTTGATTATATTGAAAATAAGTTCAAAAAACAAAATGAGGCAAAAAAAACAAATCCAATTCCCTATTCAAACAATAAAGAATCTCAAACAAATACATTAAATAATCCAAATTTGAAAGTAGTAAATAATGTGTTGGATGATACAAAAATAGAAAACAAACAAAAAAATGACAAGCCTACTTATAAATATTTCATACCAACAGAAGAAAATTCAAAAGAAATAGATGATAATCAAGTTATAAACATCCAGCCTAAAATAAATGACTCTAAATTACCTTCAAATATTAGAAATGAAAATTTCAAAATTGATCAAGTTAAAAATAGTTTTGAAAAAATCCAATCAGCTACTGCTATGTTAAGATATCTAGTCAATATCACAGAAAACAACAAAAAAAGTGGCAAAGAAAATAAAAAAAAATTTGGATCTATAAGAAATGAAGAAGAAATTCTTGAATGCTATTTAAAAATTGACAATGGATTACCTAATAAATCAATCGATGATACATATAAAAGGGCTTCATTTTTCATTCAAAATATAATCTCAAATTATATAAGAGAAAATAATATTAAAAATATTTATAATCAAAAAATATATTCTTTTGATAATAGTTATATGGATATTTTAGTTGATATATCCCAACAAATGTCTGAAAAGCAAGAAATTTCTGCTTTAATTTTATGCATAGGTTTATGCAAATCATTAACTAAATATGGGGTTCAAATAAGAATTTCTGTTTTTGGAGAAAGAAATAATGTATGGTTATTATCTGAAAAATTTGATAATGAACAATTAATAAATAAGCAAATTCTTAGGTTAAGAGATGCTTTATCATGCAAACAGAAAAGGTTAATGTCATTTCCAGCAGATGCTTTGTTAAAATTAAGAAAATCCTTTTCAAAAAATATTATTAATTCTGAATATAAATATGTACAAATTTTAATTTCAAGTCTCATTACAGCACAAGTAGTTGATGATGAAATTGATTGGGATGAAATTAATACAAAAATATTTATTTTTACTTTAAAATCAGAATTTGAAGACAAATTTATTAATGAAATTTTACAAAAAAATCTAAAAATAGAAGATAATTTATTAAATATTCATTATAGTTCAAAAAATATACCTCGTTCAAATAATGTAACACAAGAATTTTTTTCTCCAGATTATTTATATTTAAATGAAAATTCAATGAATGAAAAAGAAAAAGAAAATGAAGAAAAAAAATATGATAGTATAATATTTGCTATAATACAAAATTTAAAATGTGTTAATAATGGTAATAAAAATCTATCAGAAAGATTACCAGATGAAATTCAATATACTATTACTGATAAGAATATTAAAGAAATCATCAATGAGGACTTATTGGAATATATTGAAAAATCAAATAAGGATGATAAATATTTTGCTCAAAATCGTTTATTATTGAAAAAAAAAGAAGAAAATCAAGAAATTAATAATGAATTATCAAATCATAAATTTCCTGATCCTGAATTCCTCAAACAAAATTTATCTAAAAATTATAATAATAGAAACATTGGAAAGCTCGAAAAAATAATTGAATTTGATAAAAAATATATAAGTTCTACACTTAATAATTCATTAGAAAAAAATATTGCTTCTGGAAAAATATTATCATCGACAGGAGGAAATATTTCTATAAAAGGTATAAAAAGATGGGTATGCAGTGGATTCACTGATACAAATATCTTTGAAAAAAAAGGAGGAAAAGATAAAAGAAAATATTCTTTATCTTTTGTAATTGATCTTTCTAAATCTGTTGATCTAATATTTAATTATTCCCATACTATTGCTACCATTGTTTTAATTCTTATATTACCATCAATTATTGAGAATAATGATGACATTTTTATAGATATTATAATTAATTCTTCTACAGGCGTTAAAATAATTGATTATAATGTGAAATGCAATGATTTTCAAATATTTGAGAAAATGAATGAAATATTGAATATTATAATAGATAATTTTAATAATGCATGCTGTCCAGGAACTTGTTTATATACTGCATATAGATTATTATCAGAAAGAAGAGAAGATAAAAAAATATTTTTAATATCTGATGGATATATTATAAATAAATATGAAATAGATTTAACATTTGATTTAATTAATAGATTTGAAAATGAAGGAATTGATCTTATAGCTATTGGTGTAGGTTCTTATCCAAAATCATTAAGCCAAATATTCCCTAAATTTTTTTATTCTCTTTCATTCAGAAAACTCTATGAATGCTTGTCAATTTGTTTGAATAATTCTTTAATCATTCCTTCAGAGGATATTAAATCATATTTAATATTCACAGATAAGATAGAATATGGCAAATTATTAAATTTTAAAAATGATAAAGCATATGATGAAAAATTAAAAAAAGATATTGAAAATAAAGAAATTTATCTTTATAATATGTTTTTTAATAATATAAAGTTTAAAGAAGTTGAAGTTACCAAAGAGGTAGTAAATCCAGAAGAGGAGCCATACCTAAATATCTTTAATAGTATTGTAAGTGATCCTGTTAGAATTTTAATGGTAATATTATACTTAGGTGGTGATAAATGCGAAGGTCATATAACTAAGGATGAGCAAATAACTGAGGAAATATTTAATAAATATGCTGGAAAAGTATTAAAAGAAAAAGGTTTTTCATATACTTTAGTTTACAATTATATAGATGCAATAAAAGAATTAACAGAGGTAGAAAATGGGCATTGTAAATATTTTGAAACATGGATTTTCTGTAGTGATGGAAGTGGAAATACTCCTAAAGGAGGAAAGAAAATATATTATAGTGATCAAAGTCAAAGTGTCAAAAATGAAATAAAAGTTAATAAAGAAGATAATGAAAAACAAATAATTCCTTTCTTAGAAACAGTCTCTGCTTTCAATAAAAATGGAGGTGCTCTATTATTATTTTGTGATAATGAGCCTTTTGTTTTAGAAGCAAATCTTCTTTTGAATGAATATCTTAACTTTGAGGAAACTAAAAATGGAAAAGCTAATTTTAAAATGGGAGGTAATTATATAAGAAATAGAAGCATAGACTCGAATATTTATGTTGAAGGTTCAAGAAAAAATTGTAATGGAAAAATAGGTACATTCTCAAATATAGATTTTTTAAGTTCTCCAGGAACTAAGCAAAGATATTCATTAAGAATTGGAATTGAAAAATTTTTTGAAGGAGAAACTTTATCCTATGCAAAAAAAATTGATGTTAAATCTAATTATGAACCTTTTACTCCATTTGCATATCTAACTGATCAAACTGAAGAAAAACCCTTTATATTATATTATGATCCTAAAATAAAAGAAGAAGGTCCATCAAGAGGTCCAATAGTAGTACACGGTGGATTTACTTCTGCTTTTTATGAGTTTAATAATGAAGGAACAGGAAAATTAGTTATATCAATTGCCTGTTGGTTAATAAGAGTTGAAGAGCATTTTTATGATAAATTCATAAAAAAAGATTTTATAGAAAGATATGTTCCTGCAATTAAACAAAGTCAAAGCAATATTATTTTTGATAAATGGATTAATAAGCTAAGTACTTATACTATTTTTATTTTAGATGTATCAGGCTCAATGAGAAATAAATATAATTCTCTAGTTGAAATGACAAACAATATAATTAAAAGCCAAAAAGAAAAAGAAGATAATGAAGGAGTTATTATATTCTTTTCTGATTCATCAAAGACAGTAAGAGAAGGAAAATATAGTCAATTATATAATCAGCTATTAGATATTAAAGAATTGGAGCAAAATGGATTAGGTGGAGGAACTAATTTTTTATCAGGATTTAAAGAAGCTGAAAGGCATATATATGGAAAAGAGGAATTTATTTCAAAGAGAGTTATATTTTTGACAGATGGAGAGTGCTCTCAATATGAGAAAATAAAAGAAATATGCCATAAAATGCATAATAATAATTTCAAATTAATTTTTTTGGGTTTTGATCAAAATTTAAATACTAGATTTCATCAACTGAAAAATTTGCCACATGATTATATGACAATTAATAAAACTTTTAAAGAAATAGAAGATATTATTTATAAGCAGTTTGCAACTTGATTTAAAGATAGTTATATAAGAAAAATAAATTTTGATAAAATAAAATAAAAAAAAAAATAATTTGAAAATATTAATTTAATAATGGGGATT
>Ga0247611_10004908_pt1 | contig 18187 bp, 18 predicted proteins | sample 177DNAGHGhighgp2_FD_192422 | JGI IMG/M metagenome (GOLD analysis project Ga0247611, IMG submission 192422) | Sheep rumen microbial communities from Palmerston North, Manawatu-Wanganui, New Zealand - 1770 DNA GHGhigh gp2 | ecosystem: Host-associated > Mammals > Digestive system > Stomach > Rumen... | reverse complement strand
CGACCCGAATTACCGTCCTTACCGTCGCGACCCCGAGACCTTTGTGCGCCAGTGGGCACTGCCCGGCATGGAAGGCCTCAACCACCGCGTGGGCGGCCTTGAGAAGACCCCCGACGGCCCCCTCAGCGTTGCGCCTGAGAACCACGCCCTGATGGTCCATAACCGTCAGGAGAAAGTGAACCGCGTGGCCAATTACATCCCCAATCAGGAGGTTCAGGGCGACCCCGACGGCGACCTGCTCGTAGTGGGCTGGGGCGGCACCTCCGGCGCCCTCACCCTGGCAGTCGAAGAGATGAACAAGGAAGGCAAGAAGGTGGCCTATACCCATTTCAACTATATCTGCCCGCTGCCGAAGAACACCGGCGACATCCTGCGCAAGTATCGCAAGATCGTTGTTTGCGAGCTCAACAACGGCCAGTTCCTGGGCTACCTACGTACCCAGTTCCCCGAGTGCCCCATGCACCAGTTTAACAAGGTCATGGGTCTGCCTTTCGAGGTCAGCGAGTTAAAGGAATGTTTCAATAAAATTTTAGCTGAATAGTAAAGGACTTTAGCGCTTTTATCATTACGCTTGATTTCTTACTTTAAAATCAAAAGAATTATGGCAAAGAGACATTTTGTTCCCAATGCGGAAAAAGAATATACGAAGGCTGATTTTGCGAGCGACCAGATGGTCAAATGGTGTCCCGGCTGTGGCGACCACGCCATTCTTTCCTCCCTGCTCAACACTTTTCCCCAAGTGAACCACAAGAAGGAGAATATCTGCATGGTGTCCGGCATCGGCTGCTCCTCCCGTATACCTTATTATGTTGACTCCTATGGTTTCCATAGCATCCACGGCCGTGCCTGTGCCGTGGCTACCGGCGTCAAGTTGGCCAACCCCGCCATCAGCGTATGGGTGGCCATGGGCGACGGCGACGCGCTTTCCATCGGCGGCAACCACCTCATCCATGCCGTCCGTCGTAACCAGGACTTCAACATCACTATTTTCAATAACGAAATTTATGGTCTGACCAAGGGCCAGTACAGCCCCACTACTAAGTTCGGCCAGATCACCAAGACTTCGCCCTTCGGCAACATCGACTACCCCTTCAACCCCGGCGAGCTGGTGATGGGCGCTCAGGGCACTTTCTTCGCCCGTGCCATCGACGGCATGCCCAATCTCACCACCGACATTATGGTACGCGCAGCCAAGCACGACGGTTGCAGCGTGGTGGAGGTGTTGCAGAACTGCATGATTTTCAATAACGGTGCACACGCCGAGATTACCGACCGCGCCGTCCGCGACGATAAGATCATCATTCTTGAGCACGGCAAACCCATGCTCTTCGGCAAGGACCACAACCGCGGCCTTCGCTTTAACGGCCGTTACTTCGAAGCCGTCACCCTCGGCGAGAATGGCGTCACGATTGACGACATTATGGTTCACGACGAGGAGTGCGAGGACACGGGCATCCACATGTCCCTGGCTCGCATGCACGGCGACCTGCCCGTGGCCATCGGCGTCATCCGCAACGTCAACCGTCCTTCCTATACCGAGCTTTATGAGGACAAGATGGACGAGGTGATGGCTGCCTCTAAGTACAAGTGTGTCGACGACCTGCTCAACTCAGGCGACACCTGGGAGGTCTGACCTTGTTTTCCATAAACCACTAAATGGCACACCCTGGCGTGTGCCGTTTAGTGGTTTTCTCAAATATGTTGATGGCGGTTTCCGCCCACGAAAGGATAATAGTAAACTTATACAAATATGTCTATCGCACCCAAATACGACCCCAGCATTGTGGAGGAGAAATGGTACTCTTTCTGGCTGGAAAAGAAACTCTTTCATTCCGAACCCGACCAGCGTAAGTCTTACACTGTCGTGATTCCCCCGCCCAATGTCACAGGTGTCCTGCACATGGGTCACATGCTCAACAACACCATTCAGGATGTGCTTGTGCGCCGTGCCCGTATGCTGGGGTTGAACGCCTGCTGGGTACCCGGCACGGACCACGCCTCCATCGCCACCGAGGCCAAGGTGGTGAATATGCTTAAAGAGCGTGGCATTGACAAACGCGACCTTACACGCGACGAGTTTATGAAGTATGCCTGGAAGTGGAAGGAGGAGCACGGCGGTATCATACTGAAGCAGTTGCGCAAACTGGGCGCTTCCTGCGACTGGGACCGCACGGCCTTTACGATGGACGACGTGCGCTATGAAAGCGTTATACGCGTATTTGTCGACCTCTACAACAAGGGGCTTATCTATCGTGGTGTCCGTATGGTCAACTGGGACCCCAAGGCACTCACCGCCGTCAGCGATGAGGAGGTTATTTACAAGGAGAGCCACGGCAAGCTGTACTATCTGCGTTATTATCTTGATTCGGAGAGTTCGGAGTATTCTGAGTATTCCGATAATTCTGAAAACTCTGAAAATTCAGAAAATTCTGAGAATTTTGAGAATTCTGGTATTAGGCATAACGCTAAGGGCGCATACATCGTGGTGGCCACCACCCGCCCAGAGACCATCTTGGGCGATACCGCAGTCTGCGTCCATCCCGACGACCCACGCTATACGGCCCTGAAAGGCCAGCGCGTGATTATCCCCGGTGTGGGGCGCAGTGTGCAGATTATCATGGATGAGTATGTCGACCGCGAGTTCGGTACCGGCGCGCTCAAAATCACTCCGGCCCACGATATTAACGACTACAATCTGGGCATGAAGTATGGCCTAGAGACGATTGACATTTTTAACGATAACGGCACCCTTAACGAGAAAGGCCTGAAATATGCCGGCATGGACCGCTTTGCCTGCCGTAAGCAGATTGTCAAGGACCTGGAAGCACTGGACCTGATTGAAAAGATTGAGGACTACACGAATAATGTGGGCCATTCGGAACGTACCGATGCAGTCATTGAGCCCAAACTTTCCGCCCAGTGGTTTATGCGCATGGAGGAGGTGGCCAAGAAGGCCCTTGATGTGGTGGAGGATGACACTATTCAGTTCCATCCGGCCAAATTCAAAAATACCTACCGCCACTGGCTCGAGAATATTAAGGACTGGTGCATCAGCCGCCAGCTTTGGTGGGGACAACGCATTCCGGCCTATTACTATGAGGCCGACGGTAAGACCGAGGTCGCCGTGGCCGCAACACGCGAAGAGGCCTTCGCACTGGCCCAGCAGAAGAACCCCGGTTCCGTGCGCTCTGCTGACGACCTCCGTCAGGACGAGGACGTGCTGGACACTTGGTTCAGCTCCTGGCTATGGCCTATCAGCCTCTTCGACGGCATCCGCCATCCCGACAATGAGGAGATTAATTACTACTATCCAACCGAAACGCTCATCACCGCCCCCGATATTATCTTCTTCTGGGTGGCACGTATGATTATGTCGGGCTTGGAGTATAGGCAGAAGGTGCCTTTCCACCATGTTTATTTCACGGGAATTGTCCGCGACAAACTGGGACGAAAGATGTCTAAGTCTCTGGGCAACAGCCCCGACCCCATTATGCTGATTGATAAATACGGTGCCGACGGAGTACGTATGGGCATGCTGCTGACGGCTCCGGCGGGTAACGACATTCCCTTCGACGAGAGCATTTGCGAGCAGGGTCGTAATTTTTCCAATAAGATTTGGAATGCTCTGCGCCTTGTGCGCGGTTGGGAGGTGAAGGACGACCTTCGCCAGTGCCAGGAGAATTCTGTAAGCGTGCAGTGGATGGAGATGCGCATGGCCCAGGTGTTGGAGGAGATAGAACGCGACTTTGACGAGTTCCGCCTTAGCGAGGCACTCATGAAGAGTTATAAACTGGTGTGGGACGATTTCTGCTCATGGTATCTGGAGATGATTAAGCCCGCCTACGGCACTCCCATAGACCGCGACACTTACGAGGCCACGCTCGATATTTTCGACCGCCTGATGCGAATTCTGCACCCCTTCATGCCTTTTGTCACCGAGGAGATTTGGCACACCTTGCGCGAGCGCGCTGAGGGTGAAAGCATTATGACGCAGCACATGCCTCACAGCGTCATGTTCGACAAGCAGATGCTCGATAATTTCCAGCAGGCAAGCGAAATCATTGCCGGTGTGCGTAACTTGCGCAACAGCAAGGGGCTCTCACCGAAGGAGGCCTTGCAGCTCTTTGTGAAGGGCAACTGTCCCGAAGACTTCCACGGCATTATCCGAAAACTGGCCAATGTCAGCCAGATTGAGTTGGTTGACGACAAGGTCCAGGGCGCCCTCAGTTTCATGGTGGGCACTACTGAGTGCTTTGTTCCGGTCAGTCTCAATATTGACAAGGAGGCCGAACTTAAGAAGCTGCAGGAAGAGCTGCAGTATACCGAAGGCTTCTTGAATTCCGTCATGAAAAAACTTGGGAACGAGAAGTTTGTCAACGGCGCTCCTGAGAAAGTGGTTGCCGTCGAGCGCCAGAAGAAAGCCGACGCCGAAAGCAAGATTGAAGCCCTCAAGGCTCAAATTGCCGCCTTGGGTTGAAGTTAGTAAAAATGCTCGAAACGGACAGACGCTTTTTTGAAGTGGTCTGTCCGTTTGTTTTATTGGGCGATAGTGGTTTCTTTTGTTTTGTTGAGGTGAGATGCAATTTTTAAGGTGAGGAATGTACTGCTTAGAAAGCAATATTATATCCCAATAAAAGATGCAGCCCCTGTAGCAAGGGGCTGCTATGTTTATTGGGAGAAGTCTGTTATAGGAGTGACTGAGGTTGGAATGTCCGCTATTCAGAAATGAGTTCTACTCCTTCGGTTTTCAGTCGGACGCGTAGCCATTTTTCCAGTTGGGTCTTTTGTGCATCGGAGAGTTTTTTGGCATCGTTGACGAGGACGATGATTCGAGACGTTTGGGCCAATGTGTCGCTTATGGGTATTTGCTGGCCACGGGCGATGGTGATGTCGTGGACAGCAGGGTATTGTGTGCGTATTTCGTCGGCCAGTTGGGCGTAGTCGATTTCGGCATTGCGGTACTGCTGCAATTCGGATCGGAGGGTGTCGATGATGCTGTCTTTGGCGTGGAAGATGCTCTCGGTGCGCTGGTATAGCTCGGACATGACGCGGTTGCTTCGGCCACCGCCCAGGGTGTTTGCATTCATCACTATCTGGCTGCGCTTGATGCCCTGCTCTTCGGCCAGGGCGTAGGCGGTGGACAGTTCGTTTTCGCTTAGGTTGTCGTTGGTGAGAAACAGTTCGACGACAGAGGGGTTGTTCTCATGGTTGACTCGATAGTCGTAGACAAGGTTGTTCTCAACGCGGTTCATGTTGCGCACGAAGGTAGCTACGTTACGCTCGAAGTTGTTCTGTCGGACGATGTTGATGGCGGAGATGACGCTGGGGATAATAATGATGGTGATGACGATGGCGACGGTGCGGGCGATGCGTTTGCGCTGTGCTTCGTTGGCATAGACGGCGTTTTCGAAACCTAGGAATTTCACACCGATGAAGGTGGCCAGGGAGATGAAGACGCTGTTGATGAAAAAAAGGTAGAGCGCACCGAGGGCGTAGTGCATGTTCAGTTGCGAGAGGCCGTAGCCGATGGTGCACAGGGGAGGCATGAGGGCCGTGGCGATGGCCACACCGCTCAGCACGGTGCCGCGTTCCTTGCGGCTGGTTTCCACAATTCCGGCGAAGCCACCGAAGAAGGCTATAAGAACGTCGTAGATGGTGGGGTTGGTGCGGGCGAGCAGCTCGGTGGGGTTTTCTAACTTCAGCGGAGTGAGCAGGAAATAGAGTGTAGAAGCCGCGATGCTGATGAGTACCATTACGCCTAGGTTGCGCAGTGAGAAACGCAGTAGACGTAGGTTGTTGGTGCCTAGCGAAAGGCCCACGCCGATGATGGGTCCCATAAGTGGGGAGATGAGCATGGCACCTATGATGACGGGGATGGAGTTGACGTTCAGGCCCACAGAGGCTATGATGATGGCGAATGCCAAGATGTAGAGGTTGGTGCCTGTGAACGAGATGTTTTTCTTGATATTGGCAGCGGCTCCGACCACATCCAGTTCTTCGGCTAACCCCACCCGGGGACGCAGGTACTTGTTAATGATACCCATGGTTTATTGTGCACTTATATAAAAAAAGCCCGCAGGATAATGGTCAATATCTCCTGGGGCTTTTTTATGGTTTTCGAAAATGACTTTACTTCACCATCTCTTTAAACTCCTTGCAGGGTTTGAATTTGGGGATGTTGTGCTCGGGAACGATGACGGTGGTGTTTTTTGAGATATTGCGGCCGGTTTTCTGTGCACGGTGGACGATCTCAAAAGTGCCGAAACCACGAAGGTATACATTCTCGCCATCTGCCATATTCTGCTTGATGGTGGACATCATTTCTTCGACAATGATTAGAATAGCCTGCCTCTCAAGGCCGGTTCTTTCTGCGATTGCATGTACGATATCAGCTTTCGTCATTTTGTTGTAATTTATTATGGGTTAATACTTATTTTTTCCGCTTGCAAAAATACGAATTTTTTTTGACTTATCAATATATTTCAAAATATTTTGTTTTATGCAGTTTCTCATCAAGTGGTTAAATGCCTCATGGGCTGTTTGGAATGAGTTGTCTCGGCCATTCTTCCTATGTCATTCTTCCACATTCTATCCCAATCCGATCAACTATGTGGTTGTCCTTTGAGGGAATAGTATATTGTTATATTTTTGGGGGATTAAGATAATGTAAATGAATAGGATTGGGACAAGTCTGGATGGGGGAATAAGAGGGTGGGTGAGAAGGGGTTGCGCCATTGTGGAAAAATATTTTTTCTTATGTCGTTTAATTTTAGTATTTTTGTATTATGGAAACTATGCCTCAAAATAATACAAGACGCAAAGAAAGAATGTCTTACGAGCAGGTCTTCAATATCAATGGCGGCAACAAGCCACCCCAGGCTACTGATTTGGAGGAGGCAGTGTTGGGCGCACTGATGCTGGACGCTAATGCGCTGAATACCGCTATAGACCTGCTGCATGAGGAGTTTTTCTACAAGCCCGAACACCAGGTGATATTCCGTGCAATCCACAAGCTTTTCGAGAAGAACCAGCCGGTGGACATGATGACGGTGACCAACCAGTTGAGGCAGAGCGGCGAACTAGAGGCCGCGGGCGGAGCGTTCCATATTTCGGAACTGACCAGCCACATTGTCAGTGCTGCGCACATTGAGTATTACGCCCGTGTGCTGAGCGAGAAATTTATTTCGCGCGAACTGATACGCATATCCACCGAGACTATTACCAGCGCCTACGACGAGACTACCGATGTGGTGGACCTGCTGGACAAGACGGAGGGGAGGCTGATGGATATTAATGAGAAGAATTTCCGCTCGGACTACCACCCCATAGGCGACCTGGTGCATGAGGCGCACGAGCAGATTATTGAGGCTGTTGGAAGCGAGGGCAGCACCACAGGGCTACCATCGGGTTTTATTGAACTGGATCGCATGACGGCCGGTTTCCAGCCAGGCACATTGATTATTTTGGCCGCCCGTCCTGCCATGGGTAAGACTGCTTTTGCACTTTCGATTGCCCGCAATATGGCCATTGACTTCAATAAACCCGTGGCTTTTTTCTCGCTGGAAATGACAGGCGTGGAGTTGGCTATGCGTCTGATCTCGGGCGAGGCACAGATTCCGGGCGATAAACTGAAGAAAGGTGAGTTGCTCCCATGGGAACAGCAGCAGTTGGAAACCCGTACCCAGAGCCTCAACGACGCTAAAATTTTCATTGACGACACCCCACAACTGACTATTTACGAGTTGCGCGCCAAGTGCCGCCGACTGAAGGACCATCACAACATTCAAATGGTTTTCATTGACTACCTGCAGTTGATGAGCGCTGGAACCGACGCCATGAGCCGCAACGGAAATCGTGAGCAGGAGATTAGCACTATCAGCCGTCAGCTGAAGGCGCTATCGAAAGAGTTGGGCATACCGGTGCTGGCCATGTCGCAGCTGAGCCGTGCGGTAGAAACTCGTGGCGGCACGAAGAAACCTATGCTGAGCGACTTGCGCGAGTCGGGTGCAATTGAGCAGGACGCCGACATTGTCATGTTTATCTACCGACCAGAGTACTACGGTATTCCAGATGACGAGAAAGGTCCCACTGCCGGCATGGCCGATATTATTATTGCCAAGCACCGTAGCGGTGGAGTGGGAGAGGTGCGCCTGCGCTTTGTGGGTAAGTATGCCCGCTTTGAGAATCCCGAGTTTGCCACGAACGAGCAGTTGGCCAGCAGCTTGCCACAAAATTCAGCTTTTGACTCAAGCGGCACCCCCACCATCATCGTGGATTCTAAAATCAATCGCGAGAACAACAATTTCCCACAGGGATTGCAGCCCGATAACGACGTACCGTATTGATTACGCTTGGTTTTAATTGAGAGAAAAAGAAACATAATATAATATACAATGGAAAATATCGACAATCTCACTAAGAAAGATCTCTTGAAAGAGACTATTAAGCACATCGACATTAAGGAATACGATTCCACGGAGCTCATCGACGCTATGCGCCGTATGTCGTTCACCAGCCGCGACACTGCTCGCGCTGCCGACATCCTGACCATGATGTGCAAAGAGCACGACTGCACTAATATTCTCACACTGGCCGGTTCGACAAGCGCCGCTGGTTGCATGCAGGTGTATGTGGACATGGTTCGCAACAAGATGATCGACGCTGTGGTTGCCACGGGTGCCTCTATTATCGACATGGACCTCTTCGAGGCTCTGGGCTTTAAACATTATGTGGGAACAAAGGAAAACGTCATACCCGACACAAAGTTACGCGAACTGTATATCGACCGCATATACGACACATTCATCGACGAGGAGGAACTTCAGGCCTGCGACAATGCTACTTTTGAGCTGGCCAACATGCTGGAGGCTCGTCCTTACAGTTCTCGCGAGTTCCTCTATGAGTTGGGCAAATGGCTGCACGAAGGCCGTGGCGTAAAGAAGGATAGTCTCATCCAGACTTGCTATGAATGCGGAGTTCCTATCTTTTGCCCCGCCTTCAGCGACAGCTCGGCCGGTTTCGGCATTGGAAAACACCAGTGGGAACGTGCCCAGAAGGGAGAGAAATACCTGAGCATCGACTCGGTGTGCGACTTCATCGAGCTGACCAAGATAAAGATGGCTGCTCCACAGACCGGCCTGTTCATGGTGGGCGGCGGCACACCTAAGAATTTTGCACAGGACACCGTGGTCTGTGCCGAAATTCTGGGTTACGAAGTACCCATGCACAAGTATGCCATCCAGATTACCGTGGCCGACGTGCGTGACGGTGCCTGCAGTTCCTCCACTCTCTTGGAGGCTGGCAGCTGGGGTAAGGTGAGCGAAGAGTTGCAGCAGATGGTCTATGCCGAAGGCACTACCGTCATTCCTGCCATCGTGAGCTATGCCTACCATAACGGCTGTTGGAAGGACCGTGAATACAAAAACTGGCAGAAGATTTTCCAGAAATAGGTATAAGACTGATGCGCTTTGCCGTGACCTCGGCAAGGCGCATCTTTTATCCCCTCCCTTGTAGGGCATTATTAATAACCAATCAGAAGCATAAGCAATGGAAGAACATCTCCGCAAGCAAATTCGCCAACTGATTCAGAACGAAGTGGTGTTGGCAACAGGCTGCACCGAACCTGGCGCGGTGGCTCTCTGTGTTACCAAGGCACGGGAAACATTAGGACGCGAGCCAGAGCATATTCAGGTGCTCCTCAGCAAGAATGTTTATAAGAACGCCATGGGCGTAGGAATCCCCGGAACGGGTATGATAGGCCTGCCCATAGCAGTGGCTATTGCCGTGGTGGCTGGCGACTCAAGGCGACAGCTGGAGGTATTGACCGTCGCTCCCGAAAAGGTAGAAGAGGCCAAGCAATGGCTAGCCAATAATGCTTCGCGTATTGAGATTGGAGTTAAAGACGAGTGCGACAAGCTGTTTGTCGAATGTGTTTGCACTGCAGGCGAGGACAAGGCCGTGGCCGTTATCAGCCACAGGCACACCAATTTTGTCTTCGTGTCGCTAAACGACCATGTGATACTGAGCAACTTGGCAGTAGATGTGCTGCAGCAGGAGTTAAAAGAAACCACAGGTGAGGAGGAATCTCCCTTGGGCGATTTAGAACTGACAGCCCGCATGGTATACGACTATGCCACCACTGCCCCGCTAGAAGAGTTGGAGTTCATTTACGATACAGTAAAATATAATGAGGCCGCGGCTCAAGAGGGTTTGAAAGGATACGGACTCCGTACCGGTAAAATTCTGATGGCCAATGCACAAGGCGATTTGGTCCATACCGTGGTGGCCAAGACCGTGGCAGCCAGTGATGCCCGCATGGACGGTTGCACACTTTCGGTTTACAGCAATAGCGGCAGTGGCAACCAAGGCATTTGCTGCACCCTGCCTGTCTACAACTATGGTAAGGAGAAAGGCTGCAGCCATGAGCAGATTGTCCGCGCCTTGATTCTCAACCACCTGATGTCTATCTATATCAAGAGTGGTATCGGCCGTCTGAGCGCCCTCTGTGGCATTGTCAACGCCAGTATTGGCGTCACCTGCGGAATAGTGTATCTGCATGGCGGCTGCTTCGAACAGATGTGCTATGCCATTAAAAACCTTATCAACACCATTGCAGGCATGGTGTGCGACGGTGCCAAGCCAAGCTGCGCGCTGAAGATGAGTACTGGGCTCTACAGCGCTTTTGTCAGCGCCGAACTGGCCTATAATAACTGCGTTGTAGACGCTACCGACGGTCTGAGCGAACGCGATGTCGACTGCTCCATTCGCAATTTGGGCCGTCTGGGTCATGACGGCATGGACGAGGTGGACGACACCATCTTGGATATCATGACCCACAAGAGAAATTAAGGCAAAGAACTATAAAATGTTAATAACTTTCTGGAAAGCATACTTATTCATCAAAAAATAATTGATAATTTTGCAATCGGAAAAAAACGCTTTTAAAATGGAAAATAGAAAGGAAGAATTGTATTCGCAGGCTATCCCTGCAGGAAAGCGCCGCTACTTTTTCGACGTGAAGGAAACTCGTGGAGGTGACAAATTTATCACTATTACTGAGAGCCGCCGCATTTTTGACAACAATACAGGTGAGTTCTATTACGACAAAAATAAAATTTTCCTTTATAAGGAAGATTTCGAGAAATTCCAGAAAGGTTTGGCCAACGCCTTCTCTTTCATTGAAACTGGCATCGAGCCAGAGCCGGTAGTTGTTGAAAACGAGTCAGGCCACAACGGCGAAAACGAAGATCTGCAGAAGATTAATCTGGACGACTTCGACCTTAAATTCTAGTCATTCGTTATGGGTAAGATTATCTCTATCGCCAATCAAAAAGGAGGCGTGGGCAAAACCACAACGGCAGTCAATCTCAGTGCTGCACTGGCGGTGATGGAGTATAAGGTTCTTTTGGTCGATGCCGACCCACAGGCCAATGCCTCGTCGGGGCTGGGCATCAACCCCGACGAACTCGAAAAAAGTGCCTATGAATGTTTCATGGGGCAGGCCGATATCCATGACTGCATTGTGCAGGCCGACGCTCCCAATCTCTCGGTATTGCCCACCCGAATAGACTTGGTTGGGGCTGAGGTGGAACTGGTCAACGAGAAAAACCGCGAATATTTCATCAGTCGCACACTTGAAACGGTAAGGGATGAATACGATTTTATCATCATCGACTGCAGCCCCTCATTGGGCTTAATCACAGTCAATGCCCTCACGGCAAGCGACTCGGTCATCATCCCCATCCAGAGCGAATATTTTGCCCTAGAAGGATTGGGCAAACTCCTCAACACTGTCCGCATTGTCCAGACCCGTCTGAATCCCAAACTGACCATCGAGGGTCTGCTCATCACCATGTACGATTCCCGCCTCCGTTTGGCCCGCCAGGTGGTAGAGGATGTGCGTTCCCACTTCAAACGTTTGGTTTTCGACACCCTTATCTATCGCAACACTAAATTGGCCGAGGCCCCTAGCTATGGCAAGTCCATTATCATGTACGACGCCACCTGCCCCGGTGCCAACAACTACCTTAACCTCGCCAACGAAATACTCAAACGTAACCAGCTTAAGCATTAATCAATGGCAAAGAAAACACTAACTCCCGGACGCGGACTCGATGCTATCTTGGGCAATATTGACGTGGATACCCTGAGCGGCAACGAGTCTGATGTCACCGCTTCCATAGGCATGGTGCCCATCTCCGAAATTGAGACCAATCCATTCCAACCCCGTAAGGAATTCGACTCCGTGGCGCTCGAAGAGCTAGCCCAGTCAATCCGTGAACAGGGTGTCATCACACCCATCACAGTCCGTCGAATGCCCGACGGCAAGTACCAACTTATCGCAGGCGAGCGACGTTTCCGTGCATCGCAATTGGCCGGTCTCACCGAGCTTCCCGCATACATCCGTATTGCCACCGACGGCCAAATGATGGAAATGGCACTGGTAGAGAACATCCAGCGCGAAAACCTCAACGCCATGGAAATAGCGCTATCCTACAATGCCCTGATTGAAGAGTGCCAGCTCACCCATGAGCAACTCAGCCAGCGCGTGGGCAAAGACCGCTCGACCATCACCAACTACCTCCGCCTGCTCAACCTCCCGGCCGAGACCCAGTTGGCCCTCAGTTCCGGACAAATCAGCATGGCCCATGCACGTGCCCTCATCAATGTAGAAGACCCCGAAGAACATATCGCCATCCTGCACGATATTATCAACCGTCACCTTTCTGTCCCTCAGACCGAGCAGTTGGTCAAAGCCGGAAAGGCCGTGAAAAAGACTCGGCTCACATTGAAAGACGAACTGCCCAGCACCCATAGTGCCGCACAGTCGCAAATGCGTCAGATGCTAGGCTCCGATGTCGAAATCAAACGCTCGCGTCGTGGCAAAGGCACCATGACAATCCATTTCAACAACGATGAGGATTTCGAACGAATAATGAAATTGCTCCATCCGTGAGCCTTAGGTTAGCCTGCTGTGTTCAAACGTCTGTTCATAATAGGAATACTGCTGGCCGTCGCCTCATGGGTTCAGGCACAGAGCGACAAAGACCTTGTCTCGGTCAACCCCAAGGCCGTCACCACAGTGGCCAAAACCGACCACAACCCCACTAAGTCGCTCCTCCTGTCACTTATACCCGGAGGCGGACAAATCTACAATGGTCAGGCATGGAAAATCCCCATTATTTATGCCGCTTTGGGCACTGTCGGCTATTTCACATACACCTATTACTCCGATATGAGAATGTTCCGCAAAGAATACCTCTCTATCGGCCAGAGTGGCACTTCAACCCTTCCCGGCTACGAAGGCCTCTCGGGTTACTATATATATAGTTACTACCAGTCAAGCAACAAAAATTTCCAACTTTTCACTATCATCACGGTGGCGGTCTACGGACTCAATCTTCTAGATGCATACGTCTTCGGGCATCTCTATGATTTCAATGTCAGCGACGACCTCACCATGCGCCTAACCCCATCTGTGGCTCCTGACTTCGGAAGCCCTTTGGGACTAGCACCTTCTGTTAATTTGTCATTTACATTTTGAAATAACTAAAAGCAACAAACAATGATGAACCCTATTCTAATGATTCAGGACGGCATGTCCGACATGCAGACTGCCGTTGACACAATGGCCGCAACTGAAACTGCCGAAACCGCTCGTATCTCCCTCTGGGACATGGCTCTCAACGGAGGTTGGATAATGCTGGTGCTCCTCCTTATGCTGGCACTGGCCATCTATATTGCCGTCGAACGCTACCTCGCTCTCCGTCAGGCTGTCAACGAGTCCGAAGATGACCTTTTTATGAACAATATCCGCGAATATATCCATAAAGGCGATGTCGACGGAGCCCGTGCCCTCTCTAAGCAGACCAATAGCCCCTTGGCCCGCATGATTGACAAAGGACTCTCCCGTCTCGGCCGTCCCCTCAGCGACATCCAAACCGCCATCGAAAACGAAGGCAAACTCGAAGTCGCCCGACTCGAAAAACGTGTCTCTCTGGTTGCCACCGTGGCTTCCCTCGGACCCATGATTGGTTTCCTTGGCACCGTTACCGGTATGGTCACCTGCTTCCAAGACATGGCCCATGCAGGCAACAACATCGACATTAACACCCTTGCTACCGGTATGTATCAAGCCATGGTGACCACCATTGGCGGTCTTATCGTCGGCATCATTTGCTATTTCTTGTACAACGTCCTCGTCACACGCATCAACAAAGTCGTTCTCGACATTGAGGTCCGCGCCTCAGAGTTCATGGACCTCCTCCACGAACCCGCATAATCTAGGCGAAAGACTTGGTTGTTTTATCAAATTAATATTTAACAATGATTGAGACAAGAAATAGAATAAGCATCGAGAACAACAACTCCACCATGTCGGACTTGGTGTTCCTGCTGTTGGTATTTTTCATGATGACCTCCACGCTCATCAGTCCCAACGCCGTCAAACTGCTCCTCCCCGAGAGTGGCAGCAAGACCATGGCAAAGCAAACCGTAACGGTTTATATTGACGAGAACTACAACTTCCAGGTAGGCGACAACCCCACCGATATCGAAGGTCTCCAGCCATTGATCGCCGCCGGAATCGGCAGTGAGGCCGAAGCCAGCGTCGTTCTCAGGGCCGACAAAACCGTTCCGGTCCAGTATGTGGTCAACGTCATCGACGCCGTCAACGCCATCAATGACCAAACCGGTTCAAAACACAAGGTGATATTAGCCACCTCGCCTAAAAAATAGTTAATAGTTGCAAAATCTGAGAGGTTTTACTTCCCGCATACAATTTATTCTAACTTTTTCAGTTACATATATTATCACTTAGAATAACCTCCCCGATTACAAAAAATAATTGACTATGATAGACCAAGAACAAAAAAATAAAATCATATCCGCCGGAACGACAGCATTGTTTCTGGGGCTTATCCTGGTCATCTGTCTTGCCTTCGGCTATGACCCTCCCGACCCTCCAATACCCGAAGAGGGAGTCGAGGTAAACCTTGGCAATAGCGACTTCGGTTTTGGCGACAACCCAACCCCCGAACCCAGTCCTGCCTCCACTGCGCCCCGTCCCGCGGCTGCCACCGAGCAAATCAGTACGCAAAAGACCGAAGCCACGGTTCCCATGTATAGTTCTGACAATCCTGCCAAGGCCAAGACTGTCAACGAAACGCCTACCACCACCAAGCCCGAACCACCCAAAGAACCCGAAATCAACACCAAAGCACTCTTCAACAAGAACAACAAGGCTTCGGGCAATAAGAATGGTGGCAGTCAGGGTGTCACCAGTGGCTCTGGAAATCAGGGAAAGGAAGGCGGCGACCCCAACAGTAACCGCTACGACGGCACTCCGGGTAAAGGCGGAGCCGGATTCAGCCTCGCTGGCCGAAGCGCCAAAGCCCTGCCCTCACCCCAAGGCGGAAACAATAAGCAAGGCAAAATTGTGGTGAAAATATGGGTGGATCGCACCGGCAGTGTGACTCAGGTCAGTGCCCCCGAAAAGGGCTCTACGCTTACCGACGGAGCCCTTGTCAACCAGGCCAAAGCGGCAGCCCGCAAAGCCAAGTTCAGTGCCAAAGAGGATGCTCCCGAAGTACAAACCGGCACCATCACCTACGTCTTCCAAACCAATTAGTCTCACACGTCAATTAAGAATAACCGATTGGAAGCAATACGAATTGACAAATACCTCTGGGCTGTGCGTCTCTACAAGACGCGCAGCCTTGCTACTGACGCCTGCCGCAACGGCCACGTCCGCATGAATGGCCAACCCCTCAAGCCATCGCATGAAATTAAAGTGGGCGAAGTATATGAAATATCCATCGACCAGCTGCACAAAGTAATAGAAGTCAAAGAAATGCTAGGCAACAGGGTGGGGGCCAAATTGGTCGAAAACTACATGACAGACCTTACACCCCAGGAAGAATACGACCGCATTCAATTCATCCGTCAATACTCTTTCGAAAAACGCGACCGGGGCACCGGCCGACCCACCAAGCGCGACCGCCGCGAGATAGAAGAATTCAAATACAAGTGATTTCTCCCTCCAAAAACAGACCTATGGATGAGTGGAATATTTAACATATTGATATTGCAATAAAAATAGCAAAAACAATACATAATAGCAGATTCGACAATGAATGAAGAAGATGTCATAAAAGACATATTGGCAGGCAACGTCAATCGGTATGAGGAGATAGTTCGCGAGTATCAAGACATTGTGGCCAACCTCAGTTTCAAAATAGGTGGTCCCAAAATAGATATCGAAGAGATGACGCAGCAGGTCTTTGTTGAACTCTACTCCGCTCTGCCCCGTTTCAAATTCCAGTCGAAACTGAGTACTTTTATTTACCGTCTTACAGTCAACGTGGTTTGTAAGGAATTAAAGCACAACTCCCGGTGGCTCACTTCGCAAGACGAACCCAATGTGCCAGAGGTGGCTTCCGACGACTACAATGTCGAGCAAACAATAGTGCGGGACGAACGATACCGCAAACTCTATGCCGCCATCGGTCGGCTCCATACCGAACAACGCACTGCCCTAGTTCTTTACACCTTCAACGATTTCTCTTACAGCGATATAGCCGATGTGATGCAATGCACCGTGGCCAAAGTGGAATCTCTGATTTTCCGTGCCCGGAAGAATCTGAAGAAAATGCTGACTGACGATAGATAAGAATAGACGAATCGAAGAGTTGAAAGAAATATTATTAAATTGATATGACAGACGATATATTCATACAACAGCTCCGCGAGCTACATTATGACGGCAAAGTGGATGTCACCCAAGCCGTGATGGCCGAAGTGCGCAAAAAACCTTTGCTCGTCTCGGCCCCTGACAAAAGCCGGTGGAGTTTGAAGCGTATTTCAGCCGTAGTGGCAGCGTGTGTGGTTGTGGCTGTCATTTTCAATTTTATCCCTACATACACCCATCAAGTCGATACAACCCAATTAGCAGATGATATAGCCGCCATATATGATTTCCATGCTGGATATGGCGACAACAATTCTTATTACGAATACTATCTTGAAGAAGCCTTGTTGAACTAGAATCAGCTTTTATTCCTCAGGAGAATCATATCATGAAGAAAGTTCTTGCATTATCTTTACTCACCCTTTTCTCGTTCACGCTTTTTGCACAACCCGCAAAACACATGGGCGGACCGCGCCACAAGGACGATTATGCCAACGTCGAAAAATTAGTTAGCAACCTCACCAGCTCTCAGAAAAAACGTATCGAGTCCATCACCGACAAGGCAAAAAAGGACGTCAACAAACTGCGTTCAGAATTAGAATCACTCCGCAGCCAAATAGGAGAACTCCACGCCAAAGAAGGCGACCAGTCGTCGGCACTTTTCCCCCTCTATGATCGGGAAGGCCAACTCATGTCGCAAATCTCAAAAGAGATGTACAAGTGCCGTGTCCAAATCGATGAAGTCCTCAACCCCGAACAAATCAAAGAGATGCGAGAGTCTCTCGAGGTTGAGCGCCAGAAACATCTTAAGAACAAGCCGACTCAAAACTCTGGGACAAAGAAATCCAAAATCGACTCTCAGAAGGGCAGTGTGAAGAAGGACTAAAAGGCTCCCTTTCACACATTTCTGTTCTGCTTCCCGCCCTAACGATACCCTCTACACAATCACTCATGTGGCTGCAGCTCCAGCCCTTTCTCTTATGCCCATTCGTGCTGCGTGTTCCATAGCAGAAAGCGTAATGACTGCAAGAGAGGCCCAATATGGCCGCATCTGTGTGCCGGTAACCTACCATCTTTCCTCTTCGTTACCAACCTTACTGCTGTCCTATCACGCTCCGCCGCTGTCGTCCAATGTCAGCGGCTATTATTCTGTATACTTCTCTTACCTATTATCTTAGCTCGTGGCAGCAACTCTCTATAGCGTATGGCCCTTCTTTCGTTCTTTGATTGTAGAGATAGAGGAACGATAGACGAAGTGCAGAGGAACTGACAATGATCAGGCGAGGGTAGGGGGGAGCGAGGGCGACTGTAAAAGAAAAGCTGCGCCTTTTGTGGGGCGCAGCCTTCGTTATTTGTAGAAAGGGTTGGTCTCTACAAGAGGATTACTTGTGTGCTTGGAGGTATTCGTCGATGCCCTTGGCAGCGGCACGGCCGGCGCCCATGGCCAGGATGACGGTGGCAGCACCGCTAACGGCATCGCCGCCAGCGAAGACACCGTCG
>Ga0247611_10004906_pt1 | contig 18194 bp, 14 predicted proteins | sample 177DNAGHGhighgp2_FD_192422 | JGI IMG/M metagenome (GOLD analysis project Ga0247611, IMG submission 192422) | Sheep rumen microbial communities from Palmerston North, Manawatu-Wanganui, New Zealand - 1770 DNA GHGhigh gp2 | ecosystem: Host-associated > Mammals > Digestive system > Stomach > Rumen... | reverse complement strand
CGATAGGTTTACCTGCTCTCATGCTCATTAGCCAACACCAGAAATAATAGAAGTTTTTACCTTCTTCATCCATCTTAAATTCCATATTGATGGTCTGTAAATCACGAGCACCACGTGGATCTGGATGCAATTGTCTTTCATGTTGGAATTCTGAAGTCAACATGTTTACTGATAAATCAGGAATATTGACTGTTCGAATATAGTTATCAAGGACAGTAGTATCTAATTCAAGGTCAGTAAAGTCTACCATGTTAGAAAATCTACATATCCATTTGTTCTTATTATAATTGTTAATCTCAGTTGTCACACCTGCCATAATAAACCTCTATTAAACTACTGATTGTAATGAACATCCATTTGCCATTGATAAGCCTTTAGACCAAATTGCGCCTGTCCATATAATACCATTTTCAAAACGGACACCACCATCTGGAGCAACAATAACACCATAGTTCTGTTGTTGTCCATGATAAGATGCAAATTTAATTGCATAGTCAGTATCATCATTACTTTGATAATCAGAATAAAGCATGAATGTTGTGTAGTCACCATTATTATTTTGTAAGTTAACACCATTACTTACTTCAACTTTACCTTGAACACAAATTCTTACGTATTCACCTGATTGCAATTGTGGAATAACAATCTGTAAATTTGTACCTGCAGTAAATGATTTGAAGTAATATTCACCTGCACCTAATGTCAATACACAATCATTACCTGCACTAAACTGATTATATGATTGGATATTTCCACCTGCATTTAATGTAATAGATTGACGGTCATTCATATTAACATTTTCTGTTCCATCATAATTTATATTAAATCTTGGTAAATCAGGAACTTCCATAGTTTTAACTTCCATCTTAGAGCCAACATAGTTATTGTTGACTGCAGTGACGTATTGTGTCTTATCAATATTTTTTGTTAAATAAATTATATTCTTACTTGCAGCGTTATACCAAACTTGATTTTCACCATTATCTTTCAAATCAATAGGTGGATTTAAATTTGCATATTTAACACTGCCTTGCAATCCTTGATCTGCAAGATTAGCATTATTTAGAATAATATAAGAACCATCTGACCATTGTTCAGAACAATCTACATATATACCAGCTGGGAAATCTGGATTATCAGAATAACTTGTATTAACAGTAGATGCGTTATCAATATTGATAGCTGTACAATAAATTGAACGAACACCAATTTTTGCACCATCTAAATGTAATTTAGATTTTGTGAAAATTACATAGTTATTAAATTCTTCCCATTCTTTAGGAATAAAAGATTTTTCTGTCCATGTCACTGTTGAAGAATCTGCTTTAAAGAAATCACTTGCAATAGGCATCTCATTTGTTGTAACTTCTACATGAGCTTTAATTTTAGATGGAGTAATACCATATACATTAAATTTTACTGTTCCATAATTATTTGGATCTGAATAAATAACATCAAAATCTTTAACTAATAAACCTAATGTTTCTAATGTATATCCTATAACTGGTATATTATTAAGTGTAAATTCGAAACTTTCTGATAAAGTATCTTTATAAATTGTTATTTTAATTTTATCAGAATAATCTCTTTTGTTTGGATTTACAATCTTAAATCTCTGAATACCATATTGAGTTTTTTCAATTATGATAGTACCATCTTGTCTACTATAAACATCCAATATATGGTCGTATGTAGGTGTTGATGTTTCAATAGTTGGATTTCTAGAAGCACCAAGATATTCATAGCATGGATTTGTATCTGCTGTATCTTCACAGGTTAAACATCTAATTTGCTGTAATGGTTCATCTGGTTTAAAGAAATACCATTTAGATGAAAATTTAGATTTATCTTGGTCAATCCAATCACCTGAACATGCTGCTGTTCCAGTAATTTCAAATGTTATTTCGACATTTGTTATTGTTTCAATTAATTCTGAACAAGTAATACCATAAACAAAGAAATATGTTTTTTCATTTGAAATATCAAATGGAACAGCTGGTGATACTTGCAAATTTTCATCATTTAAAATAACTTGAATTAAATTTGTATTTATCCATTCTTTATCATAATTTTTATTTGTTATTTCAAAACAAATGATACCACGTTCATCTTCTTCTAATAACAAATTATGAGAATCTGGGTCTTCTGCATTAGTAGCAACATTAAAATCATCTATGTTTGTAGGAGGAGTTGTATCTTTATTATATTTTTTATATCCAACTACAGTAGCAAATACACTATTCTTTTCATAACCTGGTTTTGAAGATGATGGTTGATCATCAGCACCAACTGCTGCATAAGTTCTTAATTTTACATAATCTGAGCTATAACCTGGATATGCTAATTCAAGCCATGCTGTTTCAATAAATGAATAACCACATTCAATATCACCATTTAATTTGAATGTTAATATATTACCATCTTGAATAACATCATAAGGATCGCTAATACCAGTTTTTTGAATTTCTTCAAAATGTATTTTAGCATCCTTCAATGGATGTGGTTCATCACCATCATATTGATTAGGATTTGTAATTCTAACATGAATTACTTTATCATTACCTTGTCTAAAAATCTTAATATCAAGTGGTTGTGGTTCATTAGCTACATGAATACCATGATTTTCAAAATCAATATAGAATTTTAAAACATTCTTTCTATAATCTAATGGGAAATATCTATCATTGATAAATTGTCTATATACATTATAGACAACATCAGATGTTAAACCATTAAATTCAACTGTTGCTGATAATGGTTCTGAATTTAATTGAGATGCAAGAATATCACTTTCTTCATCAGTAGTTTCATTCCATATTGTTGATTTCCAATGTTTGCCTTTATATTCATCCTTAAATTCATAAGGAGTAATACCACCAAGCTGATTGGTTGTAATATAGAATGCAGAAATATCTGAATAGAATTTAGGTGTTTGTTTATTATCGTAAATTCTTGTATATTCAGTTAAACTCTTATTGTTATATTTCTTAATATGACCTTGTTCATTATTAACATATAAGTCACCAACAGTATTATATTCAAAATTGGATTTACATCCACTCATCAATATATTATTTCTAAAGTTATCGAAGTCATAATCAGGACGAGCAGAACCTTCTGGTAAAATAGGTTCTACATCATAATTATCTGATTTTGGTAAATCTCTCTTAAAGAAAGGAAGAGTTTTACTATAGAAATTTATACTGTCATTATCATTAAAAACAACACTTACTTGTGATGAATTATATCCCATTGGAATATCACCACTTAAACAAGGAATAATTTGTTTAAATGTAAGAGTATTTCCATTGAAGTTAATATACATTCCACCATTATTGATACATGATTGAGTTTCCCACAAACTTGGGTCTAAGCTAGTATCAACAGAAGTACCCCATTTCATAAGGTCTTCTTTTGTAATTTCTTCAACTTGGTTAGTAAGAATATCTCTAACTTCCATACGGAAATTATCAGTAATAAGCGAAGCCAAATTCTGGTCCGCTTCAATTACTGCTGTATATCCACTCATTTCAAATGTTTCATTGATTGTGTAATTCATCTATTAACCTGTTGTATCATAACCATATTCAACATTAATTCTAACAACTGCAACTTCATTTGACATTGAGAAGTTTACAATATTATTTCCTTCATCCAAGATATTATCACAGAATGCTGGTTTACATAAGCAATACAAATCCTGAATTAGAATTGTAATTGCTTTCCACCAAGGAGAATCCATAGCAGTATCTTCTTGAATATGTTTGTAATAATATGTTCTAATAATCTTAGGAACGAAATACATCCAGAATGCCTTTTCTGAAATTGTGTTTTCATAGTTGGTCAATTCATAACCTTTTCTCATATAAGTTTCTTCATGAGTGACTGTTTCATTTGCATATACCTTATATGGAAGAGGAATTGCTCTGTCAGCTTCATCAATTGTTAAACCATGATTTAACCAATTGTTCAACATTCTTTCAATACCAGTAATTTGTGCATGACTCAACTTATATTCATCTGTCTTATATGTTGAGAAAGAAGATTTACTAAAGAAGTCAGTTTCCTTAGGAACATTGATTGTAATTACTGCAGTATCTTCATAATTTGCATTAAAGACTAATGCATTCTGAGGACATATTTCAAAATATGCTTCATCTTCTCCAGTATTCTTTTCAATTACTTTGTCAACCTTAATAATGTATTCTTCATCCTTTTTCTGATTGTTTTTATATATGTTTGTTAACTTAATCAATACTCTACAACCTTCCAACATTTTAGGATCAAGGAATGCATTATATAAATCTTTTTGTGTAACTCTAATTACGTTTCTCCAGTTTTGACCCCATTCTTGTTGAGCTAATTGAGGAGAGTGATTAAATTGAGCTAATGAATCTAATGAAGTATCTTGAGTTAAATATCCAGCACCATAAGCAGTTGTCTGACCTGTAATAGTTGGATTTTCCCAGTGATACTGAATTGCATCAGCACGAATAATACTTGATACCTTCAAATCCAAATCGACTGAAATTGTATCTTCTGCATCTGTATAGAACTTAATCAAATCAGACTTATAAATCTTCTGAGTAGTTCCATTTCTATTATCAAGATATTCATAAATCTTGTTTTCGATATTTGTCTTATATTCCTGAAGTTTTGTATTTGATTTAACCTTAGCTCTACCAACTAAATCGAAATACTGAACCATAGGAGGAATTGATAGAATTCTACTATTGATTTCCATTCTATCCTGACAATTATCTCTAATAATCTTAATGTTCTTCAACCACTGTTCTTGTGGAGTATCATTATATTGCTGATTATAATATCCATCAAATGATTTAATCATTTTGACGTAATCTGCAATATGATCCAAATACTCATCAGAATATAATGAGAATGGATCATCAACATCATCCTTATCAGTCAATACATTTCGTGGATAATAATTACCACCTTGTTTTGCATACATGTGACCGATTAAAGAGTAGAATACATAATTCTGAACATACTTATAAAGCTTGTTATCAAAATCTTCAATTTCTTGCTGACCAAATACCAATGCTGTTTGAACATTGATAGGAGTAGATAAACCACGGAAGTAAGAAATGAAGTCTCCTTTTGTGACTAATTTATTTCTAGATGAGAAATATGCTGGAGCATTAATTCTAATACTATCTTGAGATTCGAACTCTTCACCCTGATAAATATCTGTTGCAATAATAAAAGTAATGTTATTTGTAATATCAATAATTTCACCCTTATGTTGTAGATAGAATGAATTATTATTTGTCATTTGTGCACCAGCTGTACCAGTCTGATTAGCTTCCTTACCATCAGTCTGCAAATACTGTACATACAAATTCTGATTCTTCTTTGTCAAACCTGGACATACCATATAGTTGTCATTACCAAATCTAACTCTTACAGTCTTATCATAGTTAGTTTCAATCTGACAAATTTTTAATGGAGATGCAGGTATATTTTCTAACTGTTGTAGATGTTCGTTTAGATAAATTGATGTATCTTCAATATCGAATACATGCTTATCATCTAAAGCTTCATCTTGGTTTTCACCGATACCAACCTTAGTCCAACTTAGACGTGGTGCATAATTGCCCTTATAGAATGCATAAGGATCTCTCTTACCATACCAGTTAGAGAATGTAATATCATCAATATCATAATACTGTGCAATCTTACCTAGCTTTCCAAGGTTTGCATTACCCAAAATTTCCTTAACAACTTTTACGCCTTGGAAACATGATATAGGAACTAAGTTAGCTGCGTTATATAAACTCTTACCTTGTAGAGGCATATAATGTACATACTGAGAAGGACAAGCTAATTCTAGTGTCTTCTTCCAAGATGTACTGTTTTTACCTTCCATATCTTCAGAACTGAAAGTATATGAATATGAAGAGTCTAATATAAAGTGACGTCCTTGGAATACTAAATCGACAACATCTTGATTAAAGACTACTGTATCACCAGGCTGTGTTGCCTGTGGAAGAGGTCCTTTAAGCTGAATTTGAAGATTACACTTAGCTGGTACTCTTCTTCTTGGGTTATATCCCAAATTCTTTCCTAACTTGATTAAAGAACTATCTAGACGTGCAGTGTCAATATAAGACTCTTCTGCAGTTCTCTGCATATAATAGTTAGTCATATCCATACATGCACATATCATTTCCATAAACATCTGATAGATAGATGCAGAACTGATATTAGCAAATCTTGGATCAGATGCTAATCTATTTTTAAAATCTTCTAATAATGATTCAAATGTTATATTTGTATAGTTCATGTTGTATACCTACTCTATCTTATTTATGCGTATAAATATCTATATGGATAATAAAAACTTAACAAAATAAGAGGCAACTAATATGAATTTAAATTTCTTAAACCCATTCTCAGACAAGTTCCTTCAAAGAGGACCTGAACATTCTATTGTTAGAAAAACAGAAACTGCTAGAAACTCAGTAGGTTATGGTGAAGACCAAATCGACTGGGGTGCTTTAGTTAATGGTTATACCGATGGTTATGTAGACCCAGGTGAACCTTATGAACAAAGTAATGTAATTTTTGATACAGTATTCACTAACAAATATCAAAAAATTATGTGGTATAGAAATATGGCTCTATATCCACTTGTTCAAAAAGCACTAACCGTTATGACAGATGAAGCAGTTTGTTTTAATGCTGATGGTAAAGTTGCTAAATTCGAATTGAATGAAAATCATAAGGCAAACTTCACTGATTATGAATTCAATTCATTAAAGACAGAATTTAATTATATTGTAGACTGTGTAATTGGTAAAGAACAATTATGGGACTACTATAAGAAATGGTTGACAGACGCAGAGCTTTATTGGGAAATTTGTCTTTCTGATAAAGGAGATAAGGTAGTAGGTATCAATACTCTTCCACCTTATTGTATGATTAACATCTATGATAAAGACTCTGATTTAATTAGAGGTTATATTGAAGATATTAACTATCTAAAACAAGCTGGAGATTCAAATCCAGAAGTTCAACGTTTCTTACCTGAACAGATTGCATACGTTAATTATGGTAGAACTTGGGCAAACAGAAATGACGTTAGAGGACACTTAGAGTCAGCTATTCGTCCATTGAACCAATTGAGAAATATTGAAGATGCTTTGACAGTTTACCGTATTACTCGTGCAACTGAAAAGAGATTGTTCAACATTTATTGTGGACGTATGCCACCTGAAAAAGCTGCAGCATTCGTTCAAGAAGTCACAAACAAATATAGAAAGAATTTGAACATCGACCCAAATACTGGTATGATTATTTCAAATAAGAATGTAGCCGCTATGACAGAAGATTTCTTCTTCCCTAAGGATGACTCTGGAAATGGTACTACTATTGATACTTATACTGGTGGTGCAACATTTAATGGTCAAATTGAAGACCTTTATATGTTCCAGAAGATGGTTATGGATGCTCTACAAATTCCACAAGACAGATGGAAAGCTGATGAAATTTCTGGTAAACAATACGTTCAAGGTGTAGATGGTTTACCTTCTGAAGAAGCTGCATTCCAAAAATTGAATAGAAGATTAAGAAAGAGATTTGCTGATATTATTCTACAAGTATTCTTAGTCCATCTAAAGGTTAGAAATTATCCTGAAAAATTCTTGGATAAAGCAATTTATGATATTGACTTGTGTCCAGCAACTGACTTTGACAGAATGAGAGATTTGGCTTTGGCTGAAAAGAGAGGTGCTACAATTGGTACTCTATCTCAGTTCCTACCAACTCCAACTAATATCAAGCCAGATGCAGAAGAATTAGGCCCACTATTCTCAAGACAGTTCTTTATGGAAAAGATGTTAGGTCTATCTACTGAAGAAATGCTATTAAATAAGGCTATGCTTGATAGAGAAATTGAAGAAATGAAGAAAAAAGCAGATGCCGCTAAGGAAGAAGGTGGTGACGAAGAAAGTGAAGGTGGAGACGATTTAGGTTTCTAATAACTATATAAATAGAATATAGGAGTATAAAATTATGAAGAATTTCAGCGAAACAATGCAAGAAATTGATGAAGCAAAGAAAGTTTTAAATGACGCTGGCTACGATGTTATTCTAGAAGGCATCGATGATTTCGATGACGATGCAGAATCTTTAGACATGGCAACAACTGTCATTAACGCTATCGATGCTGGAGAAATTAACGGTGATGATTTTGCTAAGGAAATTATTGCATACTTATCAGAAACAAATGAAGAATTGCTAAATAATTTCTTGGAATCTCATTCTTTTCTTGACTAAGAGGTAATGAATGAATTTAGCAGAATACATGAAAAATGAATGCGAAAAGGCTACCCTAAATGAGAATACATCTCAGTTAGGATATACTGACGTATTCTCAGGTTCTAATTGGATGGGACCTCATAGACACGATTATATTATCTGGAATGAATTTGGCTATGGTTATACTAGTGATGCTATTGCCGCTCCAGATTGTCAAGGTCAAGCAAGTGTCGGTGGTCACGTTCACCAAATTGTAGACGGTAAAGTATGGCCAGCAGGTGATGGTCACACTCACACATTAAATGCACCATTACAAGTTGCAACAGATACACATATCGGTGACGCTAAATTGGAAGATCCAACAGGTCAGCCACAGGTTGCACCAACTATTGTTCTACATCAATAAGGAGAGTTATAAATGCCAGTAGAAAATAATATGAGCGTATTTACAACCGAAATTGCTAACCTTCCTGACTTAGCAAAGAAGTATCTATTCCAGGTTGTAATCGAATTTGAATCACAGCAATTACAAGATATGGTTGGTCAACAGCCATTCATGTTTAGAGCAAAGACAGTCACAATTCCTCAGAAGGAATTTACTGATATGACTACTGAATATATGGGTTCAAAGTTAATTTATCCAGGTAAGGCAAACGTTGCAGGTGACGTCACTGTCAACTTCGATGAATTCCAAGACCTATGGGTATCTACAGCTTTCCACCATTGGCAGAACTTAATCTTTAATCATGGCTTCCGTGATGATATTGACGTAGCAAACGGAAACTTGACTGGTGGTGCTATGAGTAATTATGCTAAAGATTACTGTGGTACTATGAAGATTGTTTTATTCGATTCTACTTTGAAGAGAAAACTACCAGTTGAATGGCGTCTATATAGAGTATGGCCAAAGACTGTATCTTCAGTAGACTTGGGTATGGAAGATGATGGTAAGATTCAACGTTCAGTCACATTCTCTTATTCATCATTCGAAGTAGTCCCAACTGAAAACTAATTGCAAAAAGTGACAAAACGAAAGTTATAAATATATAGCTAAATTGCTAAATTGCTAAAGAGAAAATGCTATTCTCGGGCTCATTGGACGCGAAAACCAATGAGCTTTTTTTATGCAAAATTCGGCTCTATAATAGTCATAAATAAGATATGAAAATAAAAATAAAATTATTTTCTAAATTTGGAGGAATCAAAAATGGATAAAATTCTTGAAAAACTAGCTACTTTAGGAGTTCAAGCTGAAGACTTGAATGATATTAAGAAGTCATTCGATGAAGCAGTTGAAGCTAAAGTAAAGATTAACTCAGATAAAGAAGCAAGAGTTCTAGCCGAAAAATCTGCAGATTGGTGTAAGAAACAGATCGCAGAAGCTAAACAAAAGATTACCGCTGAAACTGAAGAAATGGCTAAATTATACTGTCAGAAGATCAAAGACCAGTATGAAAAAGAAGCAAACGAAAAGGTTCAGGCATACGCAAAATCTCTTGATGAAGCTTCAGAAGCATTCGTATTCAACCAACTAGAAGAAAAGTTCAGAGAAAAATACGGTGAAGAATTAAAGGCTATCGAAAACAAAGTTATTACTGGTATCGACAAGTATCTAGAATTTAATATCAAGGAAAAGATTGGTCCAAAATTGATTCAGAAGACAGCTATGAGTGAAATGTATGCACCTATCATCGATGGCGTTAAGTCATTGTTTGAAGAACAGTATATTCCACTTGACTTAACCGGTGCTAAGAAGATTCGTGAAATGAAGGCAGAAAATGCAGAACTTCAAAAGTCATTGAAGAAGCAATTGTCTGAAAATCTTCGTTTAGCCGAAGTTGCTGAAGTTAATTCAAAGAAAGCATTGATTGCTGAAAAGACTGAAGGAATGACTCCACGTCAGAAGGCAAAAGTCAATCGTCTATTTGAAAACAAGACTTTTTCTGAAACAAAGAAAGACATCGACAATTGTATTGAAATGCTAGATGAAGAAGCAGACCAAATCCGTGCACTACGTGAAGACCGTCAACGCTTGTTTGAACGTGCTCAACGCGCAAAACGTCAGTCAGCATTCGTCGAAGACAAAACAGAAAACATTAACGAAGGCTACAAACGTCCACGCCCATTATCAAGAAACGAAGAAGACTTGCTAAGAAGCGCTCGTTATTGCGACGATGAGTAGTTTTGCAAAAAATAATTGGTTAATTATATAAATATAATAAGTAAATTAAAAAAATAATTTATTTATAGGAGATAAACAAATGAAAATTAGTCAAGCACAAGCATCATTATTGGATAAATGGTCAAAGGCACCAGGTTCTTTGTCTGTTTCTTCAATTAAAGATTATAATGTTCGTATGAACACTGCTCGTCTACTAGAAAACCAGAATAAGGGCAACCTTTCTGAAAATCTTCTAACAGAAGATTTCACACAGGGTGTTGGTGCACCTCTTGGTCTAGACCAGGGTATTCCACACGGTGGTGACGCAAAGGGTGTTTTTGCACCTATTTCTATGGCACTAGTACGTAGAGTATTCCCACAATTATTCGCTAACGTATTGGTTGGTGTTCAGCCATTGAATGGTCCAGTTGGTTTGGCATTCGCACTACGTTACATTTATAAGACAAACGATCCAACAGAATTAGTTGAAGCAGCATGGAAGGCAGTTCCTCGTTTCTCTGGTTTCACAGGTTCTACACAGAACACTGATGGAGCATACGATGCAGGTACTGGTGTTGATACTCAGACCGGTGAAGGTTGGGGAATCACCAAGCAGGGCGATCGTAAGATGCCAGAACTAGGCCTAATGTTGTCAAGACAGTCTATCGTTGCTAAGACACGTAAACTAGCAGCATCATTCTCTCTAGAATCTGCAGCTGATATTAAGGCAATGCAGGGTATTGAAATGATGTCTGAAATGATTAACGTTCTTCAGGCAGAAATGACCGCAGAAATGGACCGTGAAACAATCGGTCGTTGTAAGTCTCTATGTACACCAAAGATTTACAATAAGGCACCAGAATCAACATTCTCTGCTCAAGGTCAGTATGATGGTATCATCGGACGTTGGTCTCAAGAAAGATATTCAAACATCGTTACACAGATCCAAAAGGCTGCAAACGATATTCGTACCGCTACTCGTAGAGGCGCTGCAAACATCGCAGTAGTTTCTCCAGATATGGCTACAATCCTACAGTCAGCTGCTCCATTCTTCAACAAGATTCAGCACGACGTTAACGGTTCTCTAGTCACTCCAGAAATCGGTACTCTAAACAATTCAATCAAGGTATACTGTGATCAGTACGCTGTATCTGAAGATGGTACAACTGATAACGGTGAAGTTCTATTAGCATATAAGGGTTCTTCATTGTCTGATGCTGGTGTAGTATTCTGCCCATACGTAACTGGTGTTATCAACCAGGCAGTTGATCCAAACGACTTCTCACCACGTGTTGGTATTATGTCTCGTTATGGATTCGCAACAAATATGTTGGGTGCTGAAAACTACTATCGTCTATTGAAGTTCAATGGTCTATTCTCAGACGGCATGTCTACAGATCTAGTATGGTAATTTTTTAGTAGGAGGAAATATATAATGGCTTACAAAACATTACAGAATCCAGGTCTATACGGAATGGGAAATGACTACGAACAAGATTTGAAGTACGTAGTTACAGAAAAAGATGGTAAGACAACATGGCGTGATGGTATCTATACCAAGTTAGCATACGATATTAAGGACCCAGAAGGTTATAATAAGCGTACTGTTAACGTTCCACAAGATAAGTGGGGTGAAGCACCAAGTGGTTTGTCAGGAGAAACAGACGGTTCTGCATTATTCACAAGTGGATATGCAACAGCTGTATCATTCGGTCAGCCATTCTCTGGTACAAATGACGTCACAAAGGACATCTTCGATGCTAAGGCAGAAGATGCATACTACACTTCAGCAGATGAAGTTAAGGTTCCTCAGGGAATTGATGTAGCTCCTTTCCGTGATGTATTATCACAGGATGAATTAAAGGAAGCTGAAAACGCTTAATCTTTGATTAAACAAAATTAAAAAGACCACTCGCAAGAGTGGTTCTTTTTTTATAAATACTTTATGGACGTCTTTTTCTCTAATGCAAGTCAAGAAGTAATTGATTATATAAAAACATTGGGTATAAATGTATATCCATTTGGTGACAATTATTTTTATTTTGGATATGAAAAAGATGATACATTTGGTTTCATCTGTGAAAATAAAGATAATATAGTAGTCCGCTTTATCTACGTAGATTTATTATCAAATAAACCAAATATTGATACATTCAATTGGGACAAAGAAAAATTTACAAAAAAAATCTATGATATAACTAAAATATATCATAGAAATAAAAAATATCACAAATTAGAAGCTATCAAACATATAGCTGATCAAGAGTTTATTCCTGATCCTCAGGATGATACTCCAACTTTAAGTTAGTTGTAATTTGTGGGAATTCCTGTTCAACATAATACTTTGTTCTTTCTTCCCAATGCTGATATAAATAATTCTTCTTATGTTTACCTCTTGGTGTAAAATAAGACAAATCATCAATAATATCATATAAGATAACATGAGACTTTGTATTATGCTTTCTCAATCCACGTCCAATACTCTGTAAAACCTTAATCTTACTCTTAGAATTAGAATATAATACAACTGCATGTAGTTTAGGAATGTTAACACCAGTAGACATAGTTCCAAATGTTGCTAACAAAATAGTTCCATCTTCATTTTCAATTCCAGTTCTAATACTTTCTCTTTCTTTTGCTTTTACAGAGCCATCAATAATACTTACTTTCTTATTAGGATATTTCGCTTTCAGGTATTCCTGGAGGCTTTTTTCATGATCACGATGGTTTACTAGTAATAAGATATTATGAGTCTCTGGAGTATGGTCCAGGATTAAATCTAGCGCTTTATTACGTTCAGGATATTCTTCTACATATCTAACTTCTTCAGGATATTGCAAATTCTTATGAGTCTTAATAAACTCCATAGGATATTTGACTAAGATATTTGCAATAGTAATCTTTGTTAAATAACCTTTTTCAATCAAATCCTTACTTCTAAGTTCAAATAGAATATCTCCTAGAATACTCTGAATAGTCAAATTATCTGATGCTTCTGTAGATAAAGTACCAGTAGTACCAATCTTATAACTTGCATTTGTACATGATTTTAAGATTGTAGATAATGCTTGTGCTTTACTCTGGTGAGCTTCATCACATATTACTGCTTGATAATCTTCAAAGAAAGATTTTTCTTTCTTATAAATTGATTGCCAAGTTGTAATCAATACTGGCTTTCTAAAATCTACATTCTTCTTTTCTTCATCATATAATTTTGTGACACAAATATCAATGTTCTTCCATCCATAGTCAATAAAGTCTTTATACAACTGTTCAACTAGGGTTTTGTTAGGAACAACAATCATAGTCTTCTTTAATTTCTTTTGAGTCAATAAAGTAACAATGATATTAAAAATCATTAATGATTTACCAGAAGAAGTACAAGAAAGTAGAATACCTTTCTTATTCTTTAATGCTTTGTAAATAGCTTCTTTCTGATAATCACGTAAAGGATATGGTGCATTAACCATATTTGCTTTCATTTGTTGTTCAAACCAATCATCTATATTTTCATCAATCATATTTGTGAAATTAGATAATTTATATTCAATACCTTCTTTATCAAAATAACGAATAACGTCAGGTAAAAGACCCATAGGAATGGTACTACTTCTTGGAGTATACATGTGTATCATACCATCCCAGACGTGCATCTTATATCTAGGATTGAAAATATAACCAGGAGAATAAGCAGAATAACGACAATATAGATTATGTGCTACTTCATCATTACAATCTACTTTAACTACTGTTTCATTCACTTTTTCTAAATAAACTATATCACTCATACAATAAATCCGGTGGCAACTCTTCTAAATGTTGCATAATAAAGTTAGAATATAAATTAGGCCAGTCTGTATCTGCATATTCATAAGTCAACTTAATTTCACTGTCATTCTTCTTATGACTTAGAATATTCTTTATTTCTTTTACAGGTGTCATCTTATACAAACATCTTACCGCATTGAAATTATCATCAAGTATTCCACCAAAGTATTCATAAAAATCATTTAATGGAAAATTATATAAACAATGTGGTGGCCATATTCTACAATTTGCTACCCATTTACAAACATAATCGAAATGTTCTATTCCATATCCATTCTCAATTAGAGAACCATATACAGACCATGGATCTTCCATGTGTTGTATGTATAACTTTTGTAAATCATGTTCATCTAGAATATCATCATCGTCTAATGTGACAATAGGACATTCAGGATATTTTTCCATTGTAGGGTCTAATTTCTTTAATGGACGTGTATCTTTATAAGTCCATAAAATTTCAACCTTATCACTATGATTATCTACAAATTCTTTCATTCTAGCTGGAACTTCTTTTCCAAATTCTTCTTCAGCAAGAACAATTATAACTTTATAAGTATAATAACATTTCTGATTTACAAAACTCTCTAATGCTTCATAGGTTGCATTATCATGAATTCTCTTATGCCATGTTGTCATAGACACAATAAAATCTTCATAATAGAATTTCCAATCATGTTCATGTTTATAAAGCCAATCTATATAATTAGAATCTTTATCCCATATTTCTATAGGTAAATCTACTGTCTTTTTATATTCTTCTAGCTCATCTGTTCTAGGTAAAAAATAACAATTTTCTCCAAAAATGAATGGCTCTGACACGTCTTCTATTCTAAAATCTTTCTTTATTAGGATGTTAGGATTTAGAATACAAAGATTTTCTTTGATATAGTATTTTAATGTAGAATGTGCTTTGTCAAAATCAGTCACATATTTTGTAACACCATCAATTACATTCTTGATAGGATTGTTTTTACTACATTCTATTAATGTTATCGTATAATCAAACTTACAATTCTTTTTAATACTCTTCAACAAGTAATATACTTGCTGAGCATTCTCATTATCGACTATTCCAAAATTTATCATAAACTAAGCTCACTCCATGATCACGCAAGTATTTCTGAATTACTCTATATCTCAATCTTGCAAAGATAAACATTACACCATTGTATTTATCAAAATCTATTGGCAATGTAATTGTCTTTGCATCCATTTCCAATTTAGTTATCTCTATACCTTTTTGATCAAGTTCTTTCAAAAACTGATCAAATGAATCAAATTTTATATTTAATTCTTTCAACTTTTTCATATTAAAGATTTTGATGTAATCGCCATATTCACAATATACATCATTTTCATCATATAATAATTCACTCTTTAATATAACCTTAGTATTAAAGATAATCAAATAATCTTGTTCACAGTTATCATAAAGATACTTGACACTATCTTCATACATGTGGAAACCATAATATGGTTTCTCATCTCTATTAGGCCAAGTTCTATCAAAATATTGGTTAGTCATATTATTAAGATAATTGATATTTTGCATACGTAGAGCTAATACATCTCTAACATTACTATTCATACTCAACTGATAATGATGACTATTTTCCAATAATGTTATCTTATCAATCTTACCAATTATCTTATGTCTAATTGTATTTAAATTCTCAATTAAGAATTCTGGGAAATTATATCCAATAGAAGCAACTTCAATGGTACTATTCAAAATACCTTGAATGTTTATATTTCCATATAAAGAAAAATCATAACCTGGAAATACTTTTTGCCAAGCTTCTTTTATATCGCTATCATGCAATATTCTATAAAGGTCCATTTCAAGACCTTTTTCTTTATAGGTATTATAATTTTTTTCTGTAATTGCAATACTGTATTCATTCTTAAATGAATTAACTATATTAAACAATTCTATATGATTATTATAGAATCTATGTAAAGCATCTATATCAAATTTTTCATCTATTGTAAATGCTGGAATGAATACATCTTTTTTGACCATGTTTTCAATACATGGTATTTTTACATTTTCTCTTTCTTTACATTCATAAGTATCATCATTTAAATTATAAAGAAAGATACTATTCTTATAAATTCTTTTTTTATGGAAGTTATCACTACTTAAATTCTGTATTACTCTATCTTTTCTATTTTCAAAGAAATAATTGACTGTATCATTATCATATTCTGTATATTGGTCAAATAGATAAACATGGTCTACACTATGAAAAGGATAGACTGATAATACATTAAATTCAGATGGATAATAATGCCATTTGACTATTATAATATCACTAAATTCAAGTAATAATGACTGTAATGATAATTCTAAATCTTTTTCTTTATTAGGATAATCAATTGTATTTAAATGAACATATAAACCATTTAAAGGTTTTGTTTGATTAACTAATAAATTAAATAAAACTATTTCTTTATATGGATTATCTTTACTTATTTCAATTGATCCAATTAAATTAAACTTTTCATTAATTGGTTTATGTTTTTTCTTCTTTAAAGAATTTATCTTTAAAGAATCCATAAAAGAATAAAATTGTTTATTCAAATAATCACTAAACATATAAACCCTATACAATAATTCTTATAGAATATTTATTATAGTAAAATTGTCAATTCCTTAGGAATTGACACATTGGATAACTCTGTTATCCAATGTATTTAATTATTATAGAATTAAATGTTATAGGATAACTATTTTTTCAGGTAGAGGACCTTGAAACTATAAGCCTATTTTAGACTTATAGAACATGGGGATAATACTTTTCAGTATATCGGACTCTCACGTATAAGGAGATTTACATTTTGACTTTACCCTGGTGGTCTTCCTGTACAAGGACTTAACTATTCAAAAATACTCAAGACGGCGTATAAAAAGCTCGTTAAACTTTTATCACTGAACACTTGCTGTTCTTTTGTGTTATTATATTCAGAATTTCTTCTGGGGTCCACTTCACCTAAAACTCATTGGATTGAGCCGAGGATCCTTTTCTCTTTATAAAAATAAACTTTATAAAATAGTTTGTAAGGATTCGTATTACAAAAAACCTCTTCTATGGTAACTATTTTTCTGAAATAACATAACAGATGGTATAGTCATCAACCTAAGGTAAAAGAGATAATTTGCTTATGTATGTGCTTAAAAATCTGCGAAAAAAGAAAAGTTGCTAAAAATTTGCTATTTATATGCTATTCTCTTTTACCATTTTATTATTATTTATAAAATAAATCTCTCGATTTTTGCAGTTAATATAAAAAAGATCCATTTAGTTGTAAAATGGACCTTAGTAAAAAGATTCTTATTTTCTTAGGCGTCTAGCAAAACAGTGGTCTCTAATCATTCCGTCATTAGAATTATAGTAGATAAAGAATGAAATTGCATGGTTTTCTTTATCTCTTTGTAATTGTGTTTTACTTCTAATGATTTTTATTGGAACCCATGTTTCTATAACATCCAAAGCTTTATCGACGATATAATCTGTATTTACATCATTTTCAAATAAGAGTTCTATTAAAGGAGTTCCAAAAGAATAATTGAAAATGCGTTCGCCTTTATTTGTTAATAGAACATTTTCGATAGCTTGGTCTAATGCATCAAAAGACCATACTTCTGTATCTACTATATTAACATCCAAATCATAATAATTGGATTGGACCTTGGAAGTTTCAATTCGTTTAAAATCTGAGTTTTTATCTAATGTTAGCATACTATATTTATAAAAAAAGAATATGGAGTGTTCCTCCATATTCCCAACCTTGCACGAATCCTTTGCCACGGTTGTAATTAGTTTGTAGAAGTATTTTTAGCGTTCTTTAGTGTAATACCAATATTACGTAGTAATTCCACTAAAGTCTTATTATATGCTTCTTCAATTTTGTCTCTAAC
>Ga0247611_10004905_pt1 | contig 18194 bp, 19 predicted proteins | sample 177DNAGHGhighgp2_FD_192422 | JGI IMG/M metagenome (GOLD analysis project Ga0247611, IMG submission 192422) | Sheep rumen microbial communities from Palmerston North, Manawatu-Wanganui, New Zealand - 1770 DNA GHGhigh gp2 | ecosystem: Host-associated > Mammals > Digestive system > Stomach > Rumen... | reverse complement strand
AAGTGTTAGTTAATCTTTAGCGCTTTGAATTTTTGTTAAAACCGAGGGCTATTCAATCAATTTGAACAAAAATATTGCAAATTATCATGCTTGGAGTCGCAAAGTATCACTAAATTTGCAGGTCTTTTTGCACAAAAAACGCAGATGATGGCTACATTACTATTGACATTGGCGATTGTGGGACTGGCAGTGGTGCTGCTGGGCGTGAAGATTTTCTTCGTGAAAGGGGGACGTTTCCCCAATACCCACATCCACGACAATGCCGAGATGCGCAAGCGTGGCATCACCTGCGCCCGTGATAAAGAATTTTACAACTAACACATTTATAAGAAAAAGTCAAAAAAACGTTTGAAATGAACTGCTTTAAGAACTACTCCAAACTTGCCCTGTTCGCCGTCGTAGCGTTCATGGCGTTCACCTCATGCAACGATAAGCCTGCCGCCGAGGCACCCAAGGCCAATAGCGCAGCCCTTGAGAATCTCAAGATCCGTTACATCGATGAGGACTCCATCATGGCCAACTATAACCTCGCCAAGGACATCAACGAGGCCATGTTGCGCCGCCAGAACCAGTTTGACGCTGCCCAGAAGCAGCGTGGCAACGAGATCAGCAAGTTTGGCAACGCCATGCAGCAGAAATACCAGAACAATCAATACCTCACCGAGGAAGCCTTCAACGCCGACCAGGCTAAGCTGCAAAAGATGCAGGCCGACGCCGAGAACTACCTGGCCAGCCTCCAGCAGAGCATCCAGAATGAGTTGAACCAGAGCCAGATCCAGTTGCTCGACTCTATCGACAACTTCATGAAGGGCTATGCCAAGAAGAAAGGCTTTGACATGGTACTGCGCAAGAGCGCCACGCTCTTTATCGATGAGAAATATGACGTGACCAATGAGGTGATCGAGGGCTTGAACAAGCGCTACAACAAGGTGGGCGGCAAGACTGCCCCCGCTCCCGCCAAGGCTCCCGAGGCTGCTCCCGCTAAGCCCGCCGCTGGCACAACCGCTACCGGCCTGAGCACCGAGAAACCCGCCACCCCCGGCAAGGTAGACCTGAAAAAATAACAAGCGTTAGATATCGTTTGAATGAAATAGCGGGCGGCCCACTTGGGTCGCCCGCGTTCGACATATTGTACAAGACGAATATCACTGATCGCCAATTAATGGCCACCGCTGTGGCCGCAATGAATCGTCGCAAAGATAGGCTAAATTATCTATTTTTGCAAGTTTTTATGCAACATTTGTATAAATCTCTGATTGTTTTTTCATGGTTTTTTTGTGATTTCGGCAAATGTAACTAATTTTGTAGCATGACAAAGCAAGAATGTGTACAGAGATTGTCAGCGCCTTGCTTCTGGGATACCGACAGAGAGGCGTTTGATTTGGACCAGTATCCAGCGTTCATTGTTTCGCGCGTGTTCGAGATTGGGACGCTTAACGACTGGCGCACACTTGTGTCCTATTATGGTCTTGACCGCATCGTGGAAGTGTGCAAGCAGATGCGATACATCGACGAGGTAAGTCTTGCCTTCATAACCACCATATCAAACACCAATCCCGCCGATTACCGATGCTTCGTTACGAAACAATAGAACCTGCGACACTTGAGTTGTTGAGAGGCCTGATGAAAGAGCCGTTATTGGCTGATACCCGTTTAGTGGGAGGTACAGCACTGGCATTGCAACTTGGACATCGCAGCTCTATTGATCTGGACTTGTTTGGGCATGTTTCTTGTGATGACATCGAGTTGAGGAAAATATTAGCCTCTCATGGGGAATTACAGCTCATCAATACCTCGACAAACGTAAAACTGTTTACCTTCGATGGTGTGAAAGTTGATATTGTGAACTACGATAGCCCTTGGATTGATGAGATGATTGTGGAAGATGGACTGAGGCTTGCCTCGGTTCAGGAAATTGCTGCTATGAAGGTTCGTGCAATCGTTGGTCGAGGCACGCGAAAGGACTTTGTTGACCTATATTTCCTTCTGCAACAGTTCTCGATGTCAGATATTTTGAACTTATTCCATAAGAAGTATCCTGATGTCAATGACTTTATCGCAATCCGCAGTTTGACCTATTTTGAGGATGCCGAGCAGGCCCCTATGCCTTTCATGCACACATCTGACTTATGGGATGCTATGAAGGCATACATTAAGAAATCAGTGATGGAAATTCTTTAGGTTGACTTGAGGTTTTCTGAGGATAAAGCGGGCGGCCCGATTGGGTCGCCCGTTGTAATGAAGTAGGGTAGTGTGGAGTGTTACCCGAAGTTGTCGTAGTGGATGGATGAGGGATCGACGCCCAGGGAGTCGAGCACCTCGTTGACGGTCTGGCTCATCATGGCGGGACCGCACATGTAGTACTCGCAGTCCTCGGGAGCCTCGTGCTGACCCAGATAGGTGTCGCGCATCACGGGAGCAACGAAGCCCGCAGTGTACTTCACGCCAGCCTCGTCGGCAACGGGATCGGGACGGTCCAGTGCCAGGTGGAAGTGGAAGTTGGGGAAGTCCTTCTCGAGCTGCAGGAAGTCCTCGAGGTAGAAGACCTCGCTCAACGAGCGTGCACCATAGAAGTAGTGCATCTCGCGGTCACGCGTGTTGAGCGTGCGTGTCATGTGCAGGATTTGTGCGCGCAGGGGAGCCATACCGGCACCACCACCTACCCAGATCATCTCCTTCTTACTGTTGAAGATGGGATGGAAGTCACCGTAGGGGCCGCTCATGATCACCTTGTCACCAGGCTTGAGCGTGAAGATGTAGCTCGACGCGATGCCGGGCATCACATCCATGAATCCCGTGGCGGGTTTGGGTTTGAAGGGTGGGGTAGCGATACGCACCGTGAGCATGAAGCGGTCGCCCTCGGCGGGATAGTTAGCCATCGAGTAGGCACGCACGGTGGCCTCATCGTTGCGGCACTTGAGCGAGAACAATCCGAATTTCTCCCATGTGGGCAGGTAGTCACCCAGCGACTCCTTGTCGATGTCCTTGTCATAGTCCATCTCATACTCGGGAATCCTGATCTGGGCATAGCTGCCGGGGATGAAGTCCATGTGCTCGCCCGGGGGCAGGGCAACGATAAACTCCTTGATGAACGACGACACGAGCTTGTTGCTCACAACGGTACATTCATATTCCTTAACCGAGAGCACACTGTCGGGCACCTGGATGGACATGTTGTCCTTGACCTTGACCTGGCAGCCCAGGCGCCAGTGGTCCATCTGCTCCTTGCGGGAGAAGTGGGGCACCTCGGTGGGCAGAATCTGACCGCCGCCCTCGGTGACCTGTACCTTGCACTGGCCGCAGCTGCCCTTACCGCCACAGGCGCTCGAGAGCATCACTCCGTTTTCGTGCAACGTGTTGAGCAGGGTGTTGCCACTGGCCACATCCAGCTCCTTGGTGCCGTTATTGATGTTGATTTTCACATTGCCCGACGGCACGAGGTAGTGCTTGGCGACGAGCAGAACGATGACAAGCAGGAGCGTGAGCACGAGGAACACGATTGCACTCGTCAAAACGGTTAATCCAGTTGAATTCAATAGTAGTATCATAGTGCTTGCCTCCTTATCCTAATTTAATGCCCAGGAAACTCATGAAGGCGATGCCCATGAGACCAGTAATGATGAATGCGATGCCCACGCCGCGCAGGGGCTTGGGAATGTCGCTGTAAGCCAGTTTCTCGCGAATGGCGGCAATGCCCACGATAGCGAGCAGCCAGCCGATACCCGACCCGGCGCCATAGACGGTGGCCGTCAATGCCGAATCAAAGTCACGCTGCTGCATGAATAGCGAGGCGCCCAGGATGGCGCAGTTCACGGCGATCAACGGCAGGAAAATACCCAGTGACGCGTAGAGCGACGGTGAGAATTTCTCCACAGCCATCTCGACCAACTGGGTGGCCGAGGCAATCACAGCGATGAACAGGATCAGGCCCAAGAAGCTCAGGTCGACACCCTCGAGGCTTGGACTGAGCCATTGCAAAGCGCCCTCCTTGAGGACATACTCGTTGAGCATGTAGTTGATGGGTTGGGTAACCACCAGCATGAAGGTTACCGCGATGCCCAGACCGAAGGCTGTCTTCACGTTCTTGGACACTGCCAGGAACGAGCACATGCCCAGGAAGTAGGCAAATATCATGTTGTCGATGAATATCGACTTGATAAACAGATTAAGTTCTTCCATTGTCTTTCTTGTCTTTTAATGGTTAAACATGCCCGTTAATCCTCTTGCAGTTCCTTGTTGTGGGCGCGGTGTACCCAAATGATGCAGCCCACGGTGATTAGCGCCATCGGGGCCAGAATCATCAGGCCGTTGTTCTCATAGCCGTGGTCGTAGCACCACTGCGGCACCACCTGGTAGCCGAACAGCTTGCCCGAGCCCAGCAGCTCACGGAAGAAGGCCACAATCACCAGGACGATGGTGTAGCCCAGACCATTGCCGATGCCGTCGAGGAACGACGGCCAAGGACGGTTGTGCATCGCGAAGGCCTCGAGGCGACCCATGAGGATGCAGTTGGTGATAATCAGGCCAATGAATACCGACAACTGCTTGCTCACGTCATAGTTATAGGCGATGAGGACCTGTTGTACAATGATAACCAGCGCGGCAACCACCACCAGTTGCACGATGATGCGGATGTTGGTGGGAATGGTCTTGCGCAGGAATGAAATAATCACGTTGCTGAACGCCAGCACACAAATCACCGAGATGCCCATCACGATGGCGGGCTCCAAACTGGCGGTAACTGCAAGTGCGGAGCAAATACCCAAAATCTGTACCAAGACGGGATTGTCCTTGGACAGCGGGTTGAACAAAGCTTCTTTGTTTTTCTTGGATAACATAATCGCAGATGGTTTTATTCGGGTTGATTGTCGTTGGTTTCACTCACGGCGTTGTCAGCGGTGCACTGTGTGCCGCCACCGCCTCCCAATTTCTTCAGGAACGCCTCATAGGGGGTCAAGCAGTCCTCGAGCATGGCGCTCACGCCCAGACTGGTGATGGTGGCGCCCGTCAAAGCGTCGATCTGCTCGGCTCCGGTCACTGATTTCAGGCCCTTCTTGAGCACTACCACGCCCTTGTACACGCCCTCCTGGAACAAGTGCTTGTCAACAAACTCGTCCTGGAAGTCCTTGTCGGCGATGCGGGCACCCAGGCCCGGGGTCTCGCCCTCATGCGAGAAGTTGGCGCCATAGATGGTGTTGCCATCCTCGTTCACGGCGACATATCCCCAGATGGGACCCCACAAGCCGGCTCCGTACATGGGGAGCACATACTTGATGCTGCCGTCGTCCATTTTGCACTTCATCACGGGTAACTGGCGCTCGGCCAGCTTTACGTTCTTCTTCATCTTCACGTCAAATGCCACATTCTTGGCACTGTCCACAATATTACCCTCGCGGTCCACCAGCAGGTCCTGGATGATGTACTTCTCATAGGTTTCCTTGACCTTGCTGTCGTCGGGAGCGGCAATGTGCAGCGCGCTCAGGATCTGCTTGCGCGTGTCGTTGGCGATATTCTCATTCTGCTTGGGCTTGAGCGCCATGTAGATGAGTGCCAGCACGGTGCCCACGAGCAGGACCATGACAGCGGCATACAGGATTTGATAAGTATTACTGTTCTTGTTCATGGCTTATCCCTCCTTATTCTTTAGTGGCGGCGCGGCGGGCGCGGCGCTTGATGTTTGACGATACTACACAGTGGTCAATCAACGGGGCAAAGGCGTTCATCAGCAGGATGGCCAGCATCATGCCCTCGGGGTAACCACTGTTATAAACACGAATCAGGATGGCAAACACGCCAATCAGCAGGCCATAGATGTATTGACCCACCTTGGTGCGGGCGCCCGTTACGGGATCGGTGGCCATAAAGACGGCACCAAAGGCGAAACCGCCCAGGCACAACTGGGTCACGGGGTCGAGCATCGATGCCGGATAGGTGGCACTGGGTAAGGCGTGAACCAATGCTGCCATGCCCAGACCGCCGACAAATACCGAGCACATGATCCTCCACGAGGCGATGCCCGTCAACAGCAGCAGGGCAGCACCCAGCAGGATGGCGATCATCGAGGTCTCGCCGGGAGATCCGGGGATGAGTCCCACGATGGCATCCATCGTTGAGATGGGCTCGCCCACAATGTTAGTCATGCTCACGTTGTCGCCCACGGTGGTTGCTACCTGTCCCAGCGGGGTTGCGCCGGTAAAGCCGTCAACCACGGTGCCCTGTCCCATGCCAAAGGCGCTGTCCACCTTGACAAACGGCTCGTCACCACTCATGTGTGACGGATAGGCAAAGAAGAGGAACGCGCGGGTAATCAATGCAACGTTAAAGATGTTCATTCCCGTACCGCCAAACACCTCCTTGGCAAAGATGACGGCAAACGCTGTGGCGACAGCAGTCATCCACAACGGCGTGTTGATGGGAACGATGAGCGGGATAAGGATACCTGTCACCAGGAATCCCTCTTGTATCTCCTTGTGGTGGATTTGGGCGCTGATGAACTCGATGCCCAGACCCACGCCATAACTTACCACGATAACCGGCAGCATCGCCAGCAGACCGTAGATCCACATGGTGAACCAGCTGGCGGGCTGGCCTATGGCCATATAGTGCTGGTAGCCGATGTTGTACATGCCGAACAGCAACGCCGGTATCAAAGCCACCACCACGGTGATCATGGTGCGCTTCAGGTCATTGCCGTCATGGATGTGGACGCCCAACCGCGAGGTGGTGTTAGGCGTGAACAAGAAGGTCTCCATGCCGTCATACACCGACTCCAGCTTGGCCAGCTTGCCGCCGGGACGGAACGAGGGCTCGATCTTGTTCATGAAATTTCTTAATGCTTTCATATTCAATGATATTGTTGAATAGCTATTGTTGTTTTTGTTTTTTCTCTCTTGTGATTGCTGCTGAGGTCTAAAGTCAGGGGAGAAGTCGTTTAAACCCTAAACTCTACACTTCACTTCTTGCGACAGCGAGAAGTGAATCTCACGACATCTCGGCACGCAACTTGTCAAGACCCACGCGCACGATGTGCTGCAGCTCCAGCTTGCTTGTGTCGGCAAACTCGGCTAGGGCGAAGTCCTCGGGTGCGATCTCGTAGATGCCCAGCTGCTCCATCTTGTCGATGTCGCCGCTGATGATGGCCTTGATGAGGAACTCACCATAAATGTCCATCGGGAGCATCGCGTCATACTCGCCCGTGCGCACGATGGCACGCTCACCGCCCTTGATGCGGCTATCCATGCTGACGGGCTTCTTCAAGCCGCCCAGCCATGTGGTGAAGGTGCGGTAAATCGAGTAACGCTTGGGATTGAGTGAGGCCCAGCCCATGAACTCGTCGGGTTTGTTGTTCTCGGGAATGACGGTGATGTGGCGATAGGGGGCGCGCAGCCAACCTTCAAGTTCCACTTTAACTCCGGTGAGCACGTTGCCGCTAATGATGCGGCTTGCGCTGGCATCGGTCAGGTTGTTCTTGAGCAGGGTAGCCAGGTCAGCACCCATCACGGTCTTGACGTAGCGGGGCTCCTGCACCATCTCGCCATTGACGGCAACCACCGTGTCGTGGCTCACCTTGCCGGTAGTGAACAGTTGGCCGATGCGGGCCAGCGTCACGATGTCGAGCGTCCAGATCACATCACCCTTGCCCACGGGGGCGAGGTTAGCGGCCTGCACGCCAGCATTGCCGGCGGGGTGGGGACCGACGAAGGTGTTGACCTCGGCACCGGGAGCGTCAATCGATTGACCCTCGCGAATGCTGATGTAGACCTTGCCATCGGTGAGCTTGTTGAGCACCTCCACGCCCTTAGCGATGTACTGGCGCTTGTCACCAAGCACGACATCAAGGTCAGGGGCTAGGGGAGCCGAGTCAAATGCGGTGACAAACACGTCGCGGGGACGGACACCTGGTACGGGTACCACGTCATAGGGGCGCTGGCGAAGCATCGCCCACAGGCCAGAGGCACACAGCACCTGCATCGCGTCACCTTTCACATCGATTGTCACGGCGTCGTTGCCCTCGGGAGCGATGACGATGGCGTCGATGTGGCGGCGCTCACCACGGCGCACCTCGGTCACCGTGCCGCTCACGGGAGCAACCACCTTGATGTCCTCATAATTCTTGTCATGGTAGAGGGGCTCGCCGGCAGCGACATGCTCGCCCTCTTTTTTCTCCATGCGCGGGATGACGCCATGGAAATCATCGGGCACGACAGCGACACTTTTAGCTGGGGATGAAAAAGCGACCTCCTGGCCGTTGATCTCACCTAGCAAGTGGATGTCGAACCCTTTTTTGAGTCTTACTGTTGACATGCTATGATTAGTTTTGGTTATTATTATATTAAATAATGTGGGCACAAAGATACAAAAAAGATTTAAAAAAACAATCATTAGCCCATACTGTAGTGAATAAATGTCAATAAAAGTAACGTGTCATTCCCTGATGGACCACTAGGCCCGATAAGGCTTGTTAATAAAAAAACTTGAAAAAAATGCCATGAATTATGGTGTTTTCAAATAATTGTGATAAATTTGCGTTAATTTTTTAGGCAAAATGGCGTTTCACGCGTGTGGTGAGAGTCGTTGATTGCTGTGAAATTTATTGTGTTTCAACCGCTTGTGAATTTACATGAAGCCTGAGAGACACCTTGTTGACATTGACAGATTGAACAAACTTTAATAACTATATTAAAAACTTTATTAATTCATTTTTAAAACTAATTTAAATTATGGCTGAACAAACAAACATTCAGAAGCCACAGCCCGCTGCCAAGAAAGAGGTGAGCAGCAACGTTAGTGGTATCAAGAGCGCCTCAATCGTGGTTCTCGTTTGCTTAGTATGCGCAATTCTTTTCTACATGTTTGGTCTGGGTTACGTAGGTAACTTCAAGGACGCAACGAAGGATGTTCCCATCAACCTGATGGGTACTGTGTACAAGGGCGGTATTGTTGTGCCCGTGCTGATTACCTGCTTCCTCGTGGTAGTTGTGCTCTCAATCGAGCGCTGGATTGCTCTTGCTAAGGCTAAAGGTAGTGGTAACACCACCAAGTTTGTCGAGAACGTTAAGGCTGCCCTGCGCAACCGTGACATTGCTAAGGCTGAGGACCTCTGCCGCAAGCAGAAAGGTACTGTAGGTGCCGTTGTTTATGCAACTCTGCAGAAGTACAAAGAAATGGAGAAGGATACCATCCTGAGCAAGGAGCAGAAGGTTGCCTCTATCCAGGCTACCCTCGAGGAGGCTACCGCTCTGGAGATGCCCGCCCTGCAGCAGAACCTGCCCGTGCTGGCAACCCTGACCACCCTGGGTACCCTGATCGGTCTGTTCGGTACTGTGTTGGGTATGATCAAGTCGTTCCAGGCACTGTCAGCTTCGGGTGCTCCTGACTCGACCGAGCTGTCTACTGGTATTTCTGAGGCACTTGTGAACACCGCCCTCGGTATCGCAACCGCTGCCCTCGCACTTATCGCTTACAACTTCTACACCAACAAGATCGATAACATGACCTATGCTATCGACGAGATTGGTTTCTCGACCGTTGCAACCTTCTCAGCTAATCACTAATTCTTGAGGTTAGCACCTGTTTTAATAAATTCTTAAAAAACAGATTAAGGTAATTTAGAAATATGGGAAAAGTCAAAATCAAAAAGAAAGAGACACGCATCGACATGACCGCTATGTCTGATGTGACCGTTCTTCTGTTGACTTTCTTCATGTTGACTTCTACATTCCTTCAGAAGGAACCCGTGCAAGTGATCACGCCTCCATCAGTTTCGGAGGAGAAGGTTCCTGTAGCTAACCTGTTGTCAGTCCTTGTCAGCCCCGAGGGTAAGGTTTACCTTGAGGTCCTCGGTAGTCAAGACTCAACCGACAACAAGAGAAAAGGTAGTGAGAATGTTCGTGCTCACATGTTGCAGAATATGGCTGAGCAGTACAATGCCCTCCATCCCGGTGCAAACATCTCGTTCACACCCGAGGAACTGGCAACATTCTCAAAGTGCAACGCCTTTGGCGTGCCTATTACCCGAATGAAGGAATGGCTGAAATTGCCAACCGACCAGCGCGACAAGGCGCTTGAGGCTGGACCAGGCGTTCCAATCGACATGAATGAAGATCCTAACAAGCCCAACGAGTTCCAGTTGTGGGTTAAAGCTGCTTATAACTCAATCGACGATGAACTCAAGGATGCTGTTGTAAAAGGTAATGGTATTGCAATCAAGGCTGACCAGACAACGCCCTACAGCGTGGTGAACGTGGTTATGGATAACCTCCAGACCATCAAGATGAACAAGTTCACACTGATGACAGCCCTTAAAACTGAGGAGGAATAAGATATGGCAATTAAAAGTAAAAGTCGTCAGAAAAAGTTCGATACCCGTATCGACTTCACTCCTATGGTTGACATGAACATGCTGTTGATTACCTTCTTCATGCTCTGTACCACCATGATCAAGAGCCAGACGCTCCAAATCGCGTTGCCCTCTAACGAGAAAGTGGAAAACGAGCAAAAGAATAAGGTAAAGGAATCAGAGGCTATCACCATCATCATCGACGGTAAGCTCGATGAGAAGACCGGCCTCGCGAAACCTGACGAAGGCATGCTCTATTACTATGAAGGTAAACCAGAGACCGCAAATCTCGCACAAGGCGAAAGCAACATGAAACAGGCCGAGTTCGGCTCAAAGGCTGGTGCTTATGACGCTATCCGCGGGATCCTACAAGAACGTAACAAGGAAGTTGTTCTCAAAGTCAATGACTTGAAGAAGAAGTGGAAAGACATGGCATTCTCCAACAACGAGGAGAAGAACGACTCTATCTACAACGTTGAACGCAAGAAAGTCATGAATGACTCTACCTTGAAACGTCCGGTTGTTATTATCAAGGCTACGCCTAACGCCAGCTACGCCAACGTGGTTAGCGTTCTCGATGAGATGCAGATTAATAGCATCAACCGCTATCAGATTGACCGCATGAATGAGGTCGACTCGGCGATGATGATCATGCTGCAAGGCAAGAACCTTAAGAAGTGATGGGATTAATGGATTTGTTTAATCTTTAAAAAAAAGAAAGCAATTATGGCAAAAGAAGTTGATCTTTCATCACGTGAATGGTGTGACCTCGTGTTCGAAGGGAAGAATAAGGACTTCGGTGCTTATGTCATCCGTACAGAATCTACCAAGCGTCACAATATGGCTTTCTTCTGGACAATCATTGGTGCCGCCGCAGTCGCTGCCCTCGCTTTCGGTTTGGTGAAAGCCAACCAGTACCTCGAGGAAAGGCGTCTTGCCAACCAGCAGGATCAGACCGAAATCTTCATGGATATGTCAGCCGAAGAACCCGAGGCTGAACCCGAACAGCAGCGCGTCGAGCCCGAAAAGCCCGAGGTGCTTCCCGAGGAAGTATTGAAGTCTGTGAAGGTGACCGAGCTCCAGATCGTTGAAGACGACAAGGTAAAGAAAGAAGACGAGATCAAGACTCAGGACGAGCTTAAGGAAACCGAGACCGCTTTCGGTCAGAAGGATAACGAGAAAGGTACTGAAGACCGTAACGTTACCCGCACCCTGAAGGAAGAGGTAGTCGTTGAGAAGCCCGTTGAAAAGAAAGAAGAGAAGAAGGAGGAAATCTTCCGTTCAGTAGAGCAGATGCCCCAGTTCCCCGGTGGTGAGGCTGCCCTGATGAAGTACCTCCAGTCACACATCAACTACCCGCCCATGGCCGCCGAGAACAATGTTCAGGGTCGCGTCGTTGTGCAGTTCGTTGTTGACAAGACTGGTAAGGTAGGTGAAGTAAAGGTTGTCCGCTCAGTGGATAAGGATCTTGACAAGGAGGCCGTTCGCGTCTGCAAGTCACTGCCCAAGTTCACTCCTGGTCGCCAGAATGGTCAGGCCGTATCAGTATGGTACACCCTGCCCGTTACCTTCAAGCTCCAAGGAACTAACTAATCGATTATTCGGTTAATTCCGTATAGTAAAATGAGGGTGTGTCAATATTCTGGCACACCCTCATTTTTCGTGACATGACCTAAAACATGTCACAAAGCTTCAGCTTGGGAAAGCTGAGGCTTTGTGATGTCAAGAGGATTTGTATGCATTCATTGGTGCCTGGACACACACAATGCTATGAATGGTGCTGAATGTAGGGCCTTGCCTTGGCGTGGCAGCAGTGCTGGCAGTCCATCAGCCATGGACTTTGTCTTCTTCTCAATCAGTCTCAACATCAATAAAAAAGGCGTTATCATCAACACGCAAAAATACGAATTACCCCCAAATGACTTTTTTCTTTTGTAAAATACTGATTATTAGTATACTATGTTTTAAACTATGACCATCAAATGCTCGCCATTTTTCTTGGATCTATAGTAATTTTGCAAGTGAGAGTTAGCCCGTTTTATTAACCTAAATAATGTCTTAATTTATTATGGTTACAGTTGGTGAAATCGATATTAACAGATTAGCGTGAGTATCTGAAATGATATCACGACTGAATAAATACTGGTTAATGGACATTTGTTAAACTTTTAAAATCGAAGTATTATGGCACAGGAAATTAATTTATCATCGCGCGAATGGTGCGATCTCGTGTTTGAAGGGAAGAATAAGGACTTCGGTGCTTATGTCATCCGTACTGAATCAACCAAGCGTCACAATTTGGCTGTCTTGTGGGCCCTCGTTGGCTCACTGGCAGTAACTGCCCTTACTTTCGGCTTGATTCAAGCCAACAAGTATCTTGAAGAAAGGCGTCTTGCCAGTCAACACGATCAGACCGAAGTCTTTGTCGATCTGACAGCTGAAGAGCCTGAACCTGAACAGCAAATCATCGAGCCCGAGAAGCCCGAGGTGATTCCTGAGAAAGTAGAATCAGCAACGATTAAGGTGACCGAGCTCCAGATTGTTGAAGACGCTGAGGTGAATGATGAAGACAGGATCATTTCTATTGACGAGCAAATTGCAACTGATGCTTCCGCAGGAACTGTAACGCATCTTGATGGTTCTACCAATAAGAATATTTTTATTGAACATCGTGTAGAAATTAAGGTCGAGCCAGAGCCTGTAGCAGAACCGAAGACTGAGGAAATCTTCAAGTCAGTAGAGCAGATGCCCCAATTCCCTGGTGGCGAAGCAGCACTGATGAAGTTCCTTGCTTCTCACATCAATTACCCGCCCATGGCTGCCGAGAACAATGTTCAAGGCAAGGTGATTGTTCAGTTTGTCGTTGACAAGACTGGTAAAGTGGGTGAAGTGAAGGTTGTCCGTAACGTGGACAAGGATCTCGATAATGAGGCCGTTCGTGTCTGCCAGGCGCTGCCCAAGTTCACTCCAGGACGCCAGAATGGTCGACCCGTATCAGTATGGTACACGTTGCCCATCCAATTCAAGCTCCAGGGCACAAACTAATCGATAAACCAGTCGATTAGATTTCAAAACTAAATGCGGCACCGCGTCAAGCGGTGCCGTTTTTTAATAAATAATATGTCCTTATTGGAATTCCCTCGTCCCACCCTCGGTCGTGGCCAGTGGTCAACTGGCGGTAGTGCTACATGCTGGATAAATGCGCTGTACGACGTGCTAGCGTGCTGGACTTGCTCCGTGAAGACCCGTTCCCGGGAATACCGCAGTCCCTTGCAGTTTCATGTTGATGGTTCAGTTCGCCCCACTATCCACAACCTACAATTCCTAACTATCTCTAGATTTACTTGAGGCCTGTAAAAATAAAGTACTGATAATCAATTTTTCCGTTCTGTAGAGCCGCAAAATCTTGCGGCTCTCGAGTTGATTAGCCGATGCCTATTTCATCGAACTCATGCTATATTAAAACGGTAGCAAAATTGATGGATTGGATCTCGATGTCCAGTTGGCGCAGCTGGCTTGACAACTTATCTATTTGCTTGCGCAAGGCTTTGATGTCAATCGTTGTCACAAACTTGATTTCACTGCGGGAGTAACGTTCGTTGGTTGATGATGCCTGATTGAATACATTCTGCATCACTTCAACTCGCTTGGTGAGCACGTCGCGTTCGGCCATCAGCTGGGTGAGCGTTTTCTCACCGCTCATCGTGCGCATGTTGGTCAAATTGATCCTGTAGATGTATTCCTCCAGTTGTTTCAGGCAGCTGTCTAGTTCCTTGAACAATTCCTTGGGATCCTCGGCTGGCTCATCACCTTCCTGTACTTTCACATTGCTCGCCAGACGCGCCGACAATTGGCTGATGCGTGTCTGCAGGTCCTTGCGGATGCTTAATGCTTCGGCTAGTTTCATATCTGTATCTGTTTAATTGGTTATCTGTTGCAAAGATAATCACAAATGCCAGTTATCCCAAAAATACAAAGAAAAACCTGTGGACCAAAATTTGGCCCACAGGTTGATTTGAATTAAGAAGTTTTCTATTCTTTATTTGTTAACCTGGAAGCGGTTCCAACCGTCTTTCAAGTGAGCTACCACCTGGTTAGCGGCAGCAAGACCGGCGTTGATGTTAGCCTCGGCGGTCTGGGCACCCATCTTCTTGGGGGTGAACAGCACGCGCTCGGGATATTTGGCCTCGAGTTCGTCGCTGTTAGCGGGCTTCACGTCAGCTACATAGCGGAAGTCGGGACGGGCCTCCATAGCCTCAGCCAAACCGGCCTCGTCAATAACCTCCTTGCGGGCAGCGTTGATGAGCACGCCGTTCTTGGGCAGCATCTCGATGAGGCGCTTGCCAACTGAGCCACGGGTCTCGTCAGTTGCGGGGATGTGAAGGCTCACGTACTGGTTCTCGCTGTAGAGCTCCTCGACGCTGTGAACGGGGTGGATGCCGTCGGCCTCCATCACCTCGTCTTTCACCCAGGGGTCAAGAGCGCTAATCTTCATGCCAAAGCCCTTGGCGATGCGGGCAACGCAACGGCCAACAGCGCCATAAGCGTGGATACCCAGCGTCTTGCCCAGCAACTCGGTGCCCGAGGTGCCGTTATAGCGGTTGCGGATCAAGGTCACGAGCATACCCATTACCAGCTCGGCAACAGCGTTGCTGTTCTGGCCAGGGGTGTTCATCACACACACGCCGTGGGCAGTAGCCTCGGCCAGGTCGATGTTGTCATAACCTGCGCCAGCGCGAACAACGACCTTGAGCTGGGGAGCAGCGTCAAACACTTCCTTGTCCACCTTGTCGCTACGAACGATCAGACCAGCGCAGTCGGCGATGGCGTTGATCATGTCCTGACGGGTACCTTTCTCGACGAGTACCAGCTCGTGGCCGGCGCCCTCAATCACCTCACGGATGCCCTGAACTGCTACGGGAGCAAAGGGCTTCTCGGTTGCAACTAAAATCTTCATGATTCAGTCTTGTCTATAAATTATAATGTGTGAATTAACGGTTCTCAAACTCCTTCATGGCCTCGACGAGCACCTTCACGCTCTCCAGGGGAAGGGCGTTGTAAAGAGAGGCGCGATAGCCGCCCACGCTGCGGTGGCCCTTGATGCCCACGATGCCCTTGGTGCCGGCGAAGTCCAGGAAGTCCTTCTCCAGCTCCTTGTACTCGGGCTTCATCACGAAGCACACGTTCATGATCGAACGGTCCTCAGGCTTAACGGTGCCCACAAACATCTTGCTCGAGTCGATGGCGTCATACAGGTAGGCGGCCTTCTCCTCGTCGATGCGCTGCAGCTCCTTCACGCCACCCAGCTCCTTGTACCACTTCAGGGTCTGCAGGGCTGCGTAGATGGGGAATACGGGAGGAGTGTTGAACATTGAGCCCTTGTCAACGTGGGTCTTGTAATTTACCATCGTGGGCAGCACGCGGTCAACCTGGCCCAGGACGTCTTCCTTAACGATGACGAAGGTAACGCCAGCGGGAGCGATGTTCTTCTGTGCGCCGCCATAGATGAGGTCATACTTCGACACGTCAACGGGACGCGAGAAGATGTCAGATGACATGTCGGCAACCATGCGCACGGGTACGTCATAATCCTCGCGGATCTCGGTGCCGTAGATGGTGTTGTTGGTCGTGATGTGGAAGTAGTCAACATCGGTGGGAATCTCATAGCCCTTGGGGATGTAGGTATAGTTGTCCTCCTTGGAAGAACCTACGACGTTCACCTCGCCGAACAGCTTGGCTTCCTTGATGGCCTTGTTAGCCCACGTGCCCGTATCGAGGTAAGCGGCCTTGGTCTTCAACAGGTTTGCGGGAACCATGTAGAACTGGGTGCTGGCACCACCGCCCAGGAACAATACCTTGTAACCCTCGGGGATGTCAAGCAGCTCCTTGAACAGAGCCTCGGCCTCATCAACAACAGCCTGGAACTCCTTGCTGCGGTGTGAAATCTCAAGAATCGACAGGCCAGTGCCTGCAAAGTCACGAATAGCGTCAACGCACTTGTCCAGTGTGTACTGGCTCAGGATTGACGGTCCAGCATAAAAATTATGTTTCTTCATAATGTTAATTGAAATTAGAAGTTATTTAAATAATGTATTGTGTTGTTTGTTTTGTACGGTTTTTTTAACACTGACAAAGTTACGGCTTTTTTTTCATTGATGCAATAGTTTGAGAAAAATCGTGTTTTGTGGCATTTTGTCAATTTGTCACCCTTTATCGACGGTTTGTGTGGCGTTTCGTGCCTGAAATCAGCGGTTTTATGGCAAAATGTAAGAATATCTCTGTTTTTGTGGCAAAATTATATTTGCGTTTTTCTCACTTTTTTCATTGTCAATGAAAAAAACAATAAAAACCTCTCTAAAATTCTTTGCATTTGGAAAATTAACTGTATATTTGTGACGCTTTTAGAGAATTAGAATTTTTGTTTTATCTAATTAACAACTTTTTTATATTATTATCATGAACGTTGAGAAAATTATGGCCGACCTGGAGGCTAAACACCCAGGCGAATCAGAGTATCTGCAGGCTGTACGTGAAGTCCTTGAGTCAATCGAGGAGGTTTATAACCAGCATCCTGAGTTTGAGAAAGCTAAGATCGTTGAGCGCATGGTTGAGCCCGAGCGCATCTTCACTTTCCGTGTAACTTGGATTGACGATAAGGGTGAGGTTCAGACCAACCTGGGTTATCGTGTACAGTTCAACAGCGCCATTGGCCCGTACAAGGGTGGTTTGCGCTTCCACAAGGCCGTTACTCCCTCAATGCTGAAGTTCCTCGGTTTCGAGCAGACTTTCAAGAATGCTCTCACCACGTTGCCCATGGGCGGTGGTAAGGGTGGTTCTGACTTCGACCCCGTTGGCAAGAGCGACGCTGAAATCATGCGCTTCTGCCAGGCCTTCATGCTTGAGCTCCGTCACAACATTGGTCCCGACCAGGACGTTCCCGCTGGTGACGTTGGCGTTGGTGGCCGTGAGATCGGCTTCCTGAATGGTATGTATCAGAAACTCGCTCGTCAGTATCACACTGGCGTCCTCACCGGCAAGGGCATGACCTGGGGTGGTTCTATCCTCCGTCCCGAGGCTACCGGTTTTGGTGCTCTCTATTTCACCGAGCACGTGCTCCGCACCGCTGGCAAGGACATCAAGGGCAAGAAGGTTGCCCTCTCTGGCTTCGGTAACGTAGCTTGGGGTGCCGCAACCAAGGCTCTCGAACTCGGTGCTAAGGTTGTTGCCATCTCTGGCCCCGACGGCGTTTGCGAGATTCCCGAGGGTATCACTCCCGAGATGATTGACTACATGCTTGACATGCGCGCTTCTAACCGCAACAAGGTTGAGGACATGGCTACCAAGTTCCCCGAGAAGGCTAAGTTCACCGCCGGCAAGAAGGCTTGGAGCATTCCTTGCGACATCGCTCTGCCCTGCGCATTCCAGAATGAGCTCAGCGAGGACGATGCTAAGGAGCTGAAGGCTAACGGCTGCTGGTGCTGCTGCGAGGTTTCCAACATGGGTTGCCAGCCCGGCGCTATCCACTACTTCCAGAAGAACGGCGTTCTGTTCGCTCCTGGTAAGGCCGTTAACGCTGGTGGCGTAGCTACCTCTGGTCTCGAGATGACCCAGAATGCTGCTCACCTCAGCTGGTCAGCTAAGGAAGTTGACGAGAAGCTCCACTGGATCATGGAGAACATCCACGAGCAGTGCGTGAAGTTCGGTACTCAGGCCGACGGCACCATCGATTACGTGAAGGGCGCTAACATCGCTGGCTTCATGAAGGTCGCTCAGGCTATGCTCGAGCAGGGTATCATCTAATCTGAACACAAGTTTGCTCAACTAAAGCTTTTTAAAGCGGGTTGTCCACCAGTAA
>Ga0247611_10004904_pt1 | contig 18196 bp, 17 predicted proteins | sample 177DNAGHGhighgp2_FD_192422 | JGI IMG/M metagenome (GOLD analysis project Ga0247611, IMG submission 192422) | Sheep rumen microbial communities from Palmerston North, Manawatu-Wanganui, New Zealand - 1770 DNA GHGhigh gp2 | ecosystem: Host-associated > Mammals > Digestive system > Stomach > Rumen... | reverse complement strand
TACTACTAATACAGTAGTCTCCTCTAATAGTGGTGGAAATACCCTTTATAGTTGGATTGCATTAAATGACCCTAATAAATTAAGAACTCATTGCACAATGGCAGAAGAGGGTTTTTGTGGTTGTTTTATTCCTGATTATAATTGTGCTTGTCATATATTTGGTGGCCCAGATGGTATATTAGGAACCGCAGACGATGGAAGACAGGCAGAAGGAGACGGAACTACAGCACAGCTTGGTACAGAGGTTACTTATCAAACCGATGACAGAATTGAGAAAGCCGTGCAATGGGCTATAGATATAGCAAATGATGCAGATGGACAGTCACATGGATACAGTAATACTATTCGTAATGGTCCAGACTATGATTGCTCTTCTCTTGTTTATAATGCATTGAAACAAGCGGGATTCCCAGTACCAAGTGACACTTGGACTACAGATAGTATGCCAGAGCAATTATTGGCTATGGGATTTGAATATGTATCCTGCGAAAATACATTTGATGTCAATAATTTAATGAGGGGAGACATATTATGGTGTGATGTTGGATGGAAGGCTCACACCGTCTATGGTCATACAGAAATTTATGTTGGTGAAAGTCAGCTTGTAGGTGCTCATGGTAAATCTAATAAGACAAGACCGGAGCAAATAAGTGTAAAAGCTACTAGTAATGAGAGCTTAAATGGTAATTGGGGTTATCGTGGCTATTTTAGATACCCATTAGTTGCAGTACAAGGTGGAAACAATGTAGTAGTGGGTGGTCTTGAGGGTTTAAACGCCTCTCAGAGTGCAGCAATACTTACAGCAAGAAAAGTAATGTTAGCCATGTTGGAGTCTATGAAAACCTATTTACCTAGTAATTATAATGCTGGTTTACTTTCCGAAGTTAATGACCCTTGGTATGCAAGTGCTAATGGTGGAACCTGCCCAAGCTTACCTAATGTAATAGTAGATGGCGTGGATTATGGCACCATAAGACCAGATTGTAGCGGTTATATATCTTTAGTCTTAAAAGTTTTAGGTGGAGCTAACAGTTTAAATTTAGATACTTCTGCCATAAAAGGCTTAACAGCCGTAAAGTTAGGTGCAGATAAGTTTGAAGTACTTCCTTATAGTAAGGATACAGTTCAAGCTGGTGATATTGTGGTGGCAAGATATGCTAAGGGTCATACAGAGATGTTCATGGAGTTTTTAGATAAACCTTCATGCCTGTCTAGGGTATATTCTTGGGGTGCCACAGGTGCCGTAAGGAATTGTTTTGACCCTTCCACACAACAATTAAGAGATGTTTTGATAGAATATAATCACACTAGGTATAATACATGGTATCAACACATTATAAGATATATAGGTTCAGGCACAGATATGACTACTGCCTCATCCAATGTCACCACTACTACAAGCAATACATCTTCTACTTCTACAGTTTCCTCGGAGGGAAGTTAGAATTTAGCACAACAAAATATGATGTGATGTTTCTTGTCGAACCTATGCACAAGGACTCTGTAAAGGTGTTAACAATTATTTTGGTTATTGATTTTAATTGACATTAGGCATTAGTTATGCTATTATAACTATAGCATAACCAATGTCAATATTTAGTAGTTTAGAGGTATTTTATTATGAGGAAAGTTCTCCTTTCAGCACTTATTTTAGCAATCAATATCACTGGATGCTCTAAAGCTACACAGTTATATAGTGCAAGCATAGGCAGTGATAATAATTATTCTACATATTGTAATGAAGTTTTATCTAAGTTGTCGGATGAGTACAATAAGAAATCTGATAAGTCGGAGAGAATATATATAGATGAATATGTAGAAGGTGCGAGAAATTATTATGAAGATGCTCTGACCTACAAGGTAGAAAGAGATAAAGAGTTAGAAGCTGAGGGAAATGGTATAAGTGAGGGGGATTCCCTAGAAAAAGTAGCCATTATTGGAGACAATGGGGAGATTATTACAGATTCTACCGATGAAATTTTCGACACTTCTACAAATTCAGAAGAATATGATGCTGAACTTGAGGAAATAATAACATCTATTACAAGTGAAGTTCCAGACTATGACACCACAAGTATAGATGATATAGGGGCAGACCTTAGAACTATAGAAGATAAGGATACTTTATTAGATTATTATATTGATAAAATACACCCCATAGGTGATATAGGTGATAAGGAGCCAACTCCACAAGAGTTAAATGTCATTTATTTAAAATCTATTGGTACTGAGGATTCTCCCAATAATGGTTTGTCTATGGATGAGTGGAATAATTTAACTTTAGAGGAAGCAAAGGATTATGTTATTAAAAGCTTAGTTTATAGCATAAAGACTTATAATGATTATTTATTGTCTATTTACGATTATTATTTATCAGATGAGTATAGGGATGCCCTGTATCAAGCAAAGTATCATCATGATGAACAGATAAGTAAGATAAATAGAAGTGTGGGTATTATAGATACAGAGTTAGAAAAAAGAATAGCTGATTCTGGAGTTTCTAATACGTCACAAGTAAACTCTGTCATTGAGAAGGGGAGAAACTTTAATTATACACCTATTGAAATAGATGAGAATTTAATTGATACCCTTAATTCATTAGGTAACAAGTATGCCCTTATGGAGTATTATGTCAATAATGTACATAGTTATCAAGGAGATTTTGGCGAAGATGAGTTGACAGTTTCAGAAATATTTGAAGTTTATTTAAGCTCTATAGGAACAGAGAACTCTAGCGGAATAACAATAGAGGAATGGGATTCTTATACTTTTGAGGAGGCTGTGAATTATATTTATAATTCATTAAAGCATGACGCTGATTTATATAATCAGAGAAATGAAGAATTGAAAAATTATTATAATTCAGATGAGTATGCTAATTCAATTATAGAGAGTCAGAAGATACACGAGAGTCAAAAAGTAAAGGAGAAGGACTACCCTAGTTATGCAGAAGTAGCACTCAATCATGAGTCCGATGAGGCAACTTATGAGGAGTTTATTTCTCAAACAGATATGGATAATCCAACATTTAGCGATGCCATAAAGCAAGACGAAGAGGGAAAATATTATATACCTTGGAGTGTACTTTATGAGTTAGCAGAGACCCAGAATAATGGTGTCATGATGGATAACCTTGAGTTTATTGTTTATAGTCAGAAAGTAACTATACCAATGCCAACAGCACCTAGAAGTTGGTATGGAAGTAAAGGAGAATATCCAACACTTGTAGAGTGGAGACTTCTTGAAAGTTCAGTAGGTAGGAAAAAGTTAGAGGTTACTATTAAATTGCCAGAGGAAAAAGATAATAGAGTGCTGACATTTGATATTACCTCAGATGGTGAAATTAAGGATACTAATAAAGAGTTAGAAGCTCTTTTAGGCGAGTAATAGGGGGACGACAATATGACAATTACAAGAATTAAAAGTATTATTTTAGCCCCTATTATTCTAGTCTTTTTATGCTTACTCTTTATGGTAGGATGTACCAAAAAAGAAAATGCAGAGCAAGAGTTGAGAACTAAATCTTTTGCAATAATAGAGGAGCTCTGTGATGCCAATTTTGCACCAAGTACAAAGGAGCAATATGAGAACACTTATCAAAAGTATTTAAAGCAAGAGAATATAATTTCTGAGTATGCCTTGACACAGTTCTTTGATTATCCAAATAAGGATGTCAAGACTAATATTACCATGACAGACTATAAGTGTAATTATGTAATTTCTTCAACAGGGGCTAAATATTATGAGGCAAGGTTAACCCTAACACATAAAGACACGGGTTTGTATAGTAAAATAAAAGTAGTATTCCACCTAGAAAATGGTTTAATTTATCAAGTGTACATTTTTAATGATAATTATTAAAAATTTTGTGCTTGCAAATTTGTGCAAAATGTGTTATAATAATTGAACAAAATAAAAAACACAGAAATGCTAAAAAATAAGCATAGAAAGGAAACATTTAAATTCATGTACGAGGATTATTCACTTATTAAGTTTTGGTTAGGTTTTGGAGTTATAATGCTAATTTATTGTTTTGTGATAAATGGATATGCTAGAAGTACTAGAGCAGAAATTAACCAAAGAACAGCAACTTATACCTGTTATTATAATGGTGAAGAGCTAGACCGTAGTAAAGTAAATATTTACGATTATAATTATGCTATTAATGATGAAAAGCATGAGATATATTTAGCACCTAAAACAGTTTATACTCATCGTAGAACCATAGGTGCATCAATGCTTCATTAATATTAAAAATAAAAAATACAGAAAGGACCAAGATAATTATGGGCAGTTTAAAAAGTTGTAAGAAAGCACTTATTAATTATGGCTATTCTAAGGCAGATATTGCAGAAATGTCGGCTGATGAAATCAGAGAAGAAGCAGAAGAGCTGGAAGATACATCATGGGCACACCCCAATGAGAGTTGGAAAGACTTTTGTGAACATGAGAATTTTGGCTATTAACTCAAAAGCATCAAATAATATCATTAATTTTTTAACATAAAGGAGACAAAGGAGCATGAAGCTAAATATTGTCGGAAAGAATGTACCAATTACAAACGCAATGCGAACACAGATTACAGAGAAACTTGAAAAACTAAATAAGTATGAGTACTTTGCACCAGATGCAATTGCAAATGTAACGGTCAGAACAGTCAAGGATGACCAGATTATCGAATTTTGTGCCACACAGTTAGGTGGTCGTATCGTAAGAGGAGAGACAAGGGATGCCAACTTGTATAATGCAATTGACAGTCTTGAGGAACTTCTTAAGAGAAAGCTTCGCAAGAATAAAGAAAAGCGGGTGGCAAAGAGACTAAGAGGAGCTTCAAAGTTTGAGGACATGAAGAACTCCGAGGAGTATATCACAACAGAGGCAGAAACCTATGATGATAGCCCTCGTATTGTAAGAGAGAAGAAGTTAGAGTTAAATATGATGTCAGCTCCAGAAGCAGTGGAGCAGATGGAACTCCTTGACCATGACTTTTATCTTTACAAAGATGCCGACACAGGTTTGGCAGCAGTAATTTATCGTCGTAAGGACGGTAATTATGGGGTAATTAAAGAGGAATAATCTTATAGGGCATACTTACGTATGCCCTATTTTTAGGATAAGGAGACATAGAAGACATGGAAGACGAAAGAGTGTTTTACAGTGAGTACGAAGCTCAAAAATATGCAAGGCAGATAGGTGGGCAAGTAATATACGAGTCACTTGAATCCATGGGACTTTGGGAGTCAGCATCAAGAAGTTATAAAGTAGTTAAAAGAGATTGGTGGCAAAAAGACAAAGACTAATGCACTAAAAGACGAGGAATCTCGTCTTTTTTTTGTTGCCCATAAAATTTAGACTCATAAATTTATCATCCAAAAAATTATAATTGTAGATTAAATTATAAAAGGAAAAATTTATGTCATTTATTTATAATGGTTTTTATGGAGCTACTTATAAATTTTCCACTAAAGAAGAAATGATAGAGCATTATTATAAATCTTTAGCAGATAATAATTATGAAGTGATTGCAGATAGTGCAAATAAAGAATTTATTTTAATACGACCATATTTTGATAATAAGATAAGAGAATTTGAGACCATGTATGTTGGTGGTGGAAAGGTAGCACTACCAAATGGGGAAATGAGTCAAGCCTTAAACTTATTAAGAATATTAAATAGGGATTATTTATTTAGTATGTTACCAAGGGCGAAGAATGGAAAATTGGCAAGGACACCCGGGCTTTATTTAATGTATGGAAAGAGTACAGGGGATAATATTTATCCCTATTTTAAGTTAAATAAATGTTGTGGTATATTATTTGATAAGATAGGTTTTCTTTATTTAGATGACTCTAATGAAAATACTGAGTATAAGCGTTATACATTTGATAATCTTTATGAATTGAGGATACAATGGAATGGGGATAATAGGGTAAACCCTAATGTTTTAATAGATAATCAGTTTAACATTATGAACATGAATATGAAACAAACTCAAAAATTAAAGAAATTAGATTTACAAGATTTGATTCCGGGTTGTTTTTATAGAACAAGTAGGAATACAGAATACCTTTATCTTGGGCTTTGCGACTATAAGAGAAAATTTTGCAGAGTGGAAAGTGCATTATGTGGTAAGGATGTAGAAGTGGATGAGCTAACAAAGGAGCCTATACCTTTATTTTTACGACTATTTAAAAATTCACAAGGTGTATCAGATTATAATGGAAATTCAATGGAGGATTATGTAAGACATACTATAGAGAATAACTTAGAAATTTCTACTTTTGATAATGTCAAATTAGTAGAAATGACTGCTGATACATTTAAGAATTGTAGTAAATTTAGGATAATAAATCCTAAGTTGCCTAGTAGGAGTAAGAATTTTATTTTGCACGAGTATTCATTTATAAAAAATTGTTAATTTAGGGAGGAAAAAGAAGGGAGATGTCATTTATTTATTGTGAGAATACGAAAAATGGGCGTATAGAGCATAAATTTGCAACTAAGGAGAAAATGATTGAGTTTTATTACACTAATTTAGCTAATGAGTATGAGGTAATCTCTAATAGTGTAAATACAGAATTTATTTTAATACCTTTAGGTTTTGATGCCGAGTTAAGAGCCTTTGAAGCGAGTACAAATTGCGGTAAAGTTGTAGACCCAAATGGAGAGATGCTACATGCTTTGAATACAATAAGGTTTTCTGATAAAGATGTATTATTTAGTATGCTACCAAGGTCAAAAAGTGGAAAATTACTTAGAGTGAGTAATACAAATTTAATGTTTGCAAAGAAGGAGGGGGAGTATCCTTATTTTAAGCTGAATAAGTGCTGTGGTATAGAGTTATTACCAGCATGGTTCTGTTATATGGATGAAAATTCTACATACAAGGAACACAAATTTGATAATATGTATAGAGTTGCAATGGATAGATATGGGGACAAAAGGAGAAAACCACTTGTTTTATTAGATAATCAGTATAATTTTGTAAATATGAATATAATGAGGGCAGAGGCTCCTAAGAAGTTTGAAGTAGAAGACCTTATTCCGGGTTGTAGATATATGACAAAAAGAAAGACAGAGTACCTTTATCTTGGTCTTTGTAATTACAGTAAAAGGAGTTACCATTTATATGCTGAGTGTGGCGGAGAGGATAAGGTAGTTGAAGAAAAGACAGATAAGCCAGTACCTCTATTTGTAAGAATATATAAAAATTCTCGTGGAGTAGACCATTTTAAAGGAGAGAGCATAATAGATTATGTAAGAAATGCCGTAGAATATTATGGTGAATTAACACCTTTAAAGGGGCTTTCTTTATTGAAAATGAGTAATGATGATTTTAGAAATTGTAGTCAATTTACATTAACAGATATTAAGCAACAACTACCAGAGTGTCGTAGAAGATTTGATTTTGATATATACACTTATGTAAGTAATTGTTAAGGAGGAAAAGAGGGGATATGCAATTTCAGCTTAGTGACATCGCTTTTAATAAAAAGTTTTCAACAAAAGAGGCAATGTTAGCTTATTATTTAGATAATAAGTTAGCAAAAGAATATGAAGTTATAGCGAACAGTAACAATACAGAATTTATTTTAATACCTCGTAATTTTGATGCCGAGCTTAAATCTTTTGAAGAGGAATTGAATAGAGGTAAGCCAGTGGCACCAAATGGTGAGCTTACTAGAACTATAAATACACTCAGAATGGTTAATAGAGATTATTTATTTAGTATGCTGCCTAGAGTAAAAAGTGGTAGATTTCTAATGACACCTAATCTTTATGTTATGTGGGGAAGAAGTAAAGGAGAATATCCATATTTTAGTCTGAATAAGTGTTGCGGTATTAAATTCGAGGCTATTACTTGTTATTATTATGATGATGAGCATGATAGACTTCAAAGTCATAGGTTTGATAATATGTATAAAGTATCTTTAACTATAGGGGATACCAAGAGTGGTGAGACTACAAGATTAAAACCACCAGTCTTAATAGATAGCAATTTTAAACTTGTTAATATGAACATTATGCTTGCACAGAGACCCAAAAAACTCAAGTTAGAAGATTTAGTACCCGGTTGTAGATACAAGACAAAAACAAATAAAGATTATATATATTTGGGTATGTGTACATATAAAAGAAAAAGATATGAGTTAGGATATGGTAATCCACCTCGCACTTGTAATGAGGTAGATGAGATTTCAGAAGTTTCCACACCACTACTATTAAGGATTTATAAAAAGTCTAGTGGAGCAGATGAGTGTGATGGAAAGACATTAGCAGATTATGTAAAGTATGCAATTGAAAATCATACACAACCAATGACTTTTGATGATAAGATAGATTTAAGAGAAATGAAGGACACTACATTCATGGGTGAAAAATTTTCCTTAGTAGATGTTCAATGTAAACATAGTGTTGTTTATAATTATCATTATGATTATTATTTTATAACTAACCAATAATATTTTTTATTATTTAGCCCCTATGCTTATGCATAAGGGCTTTAAATTTGTTATAATTATTAACCAAAAATTACTGTCTTTGTTCAAGTAATTTACCCTAAAATGTGGTATAATATTTTGATAAGTAAATTTTAATTTAAAGGAGAACAAGAGATTAAGATGATTAAGTTAATCTTTTTTACAGGTAAAAGTTCATCGGGAAAGGACACTATAGTAGAGTATTTATTAAAGACACACCCTACTTTAGTAAAATATGTTTCTTATACAACAAGACCCATGAGAATGGGTGAAACAGACCACCTCACCTATCATTTTGTAACAGAGGATTTCATAAATAAGCAAAAAGCAATAGATATTAAGCATTATAATGTAAAGCTTGCAGACGGTTCAGACGGTGTTTGGTCTTATGCTTTTCTTGATGATTTCAAGGACGATAAAACTTATGTAATAACAGGTGCATTAAGTGTATATGAGTCTTTTAAAAAATATTTTAAAGATAATAAAAATGTAGAATTAAAGCTAGTATATCTTTACATAGATGACCGAGAGAGGCTAGAGAGAGCTATAAAGAGATGTACAGACGGTAATTATTCAGAGGTGTGTAGAAGATACCTTACAGATGAGGAAGACTTTTCAAAAGAAAAGTTAAATCATGCTGGAGTAAATGCCTTGAATAAATTTAAAAATCTCGATTTACACTCCTGTTTAAAGGATATAGAGGCTTATTTAGGACTTGGTAATGACAAAGTTAAAATAAATTTATACCACTCATTAAATACTTTTATGGATTAATGTTAAAATATTTTTGTAGAATAGTTCAAATTGTAGGTAACAGTTATGATAATTAATTTTATAAAAGTTTTAAAATTATTAACTGTAAACAGTCGAAAGACTTTGTAATATCTATACTTTGAACTATTTTTAGGTTAAAATAAAAGTTTATAAAAAAAGTTAACCAACTTTCTATAAAAAGATGAGGAAAGGGAGGAAAAGGTAAAGTTGGAAATCTGAAAATTGTAGTTAATGTAGTTAGGGAAATATGTCTAAATCAGCCAATATTGAGTGGAAGACAAAGGGGGAAAGAAACGATTTTTCACATAGAAATTGCTCATAAATCGCAAATTTCCATGCAAAAAATCTAGCTATAGCCCCAATCACACAAACCCCATCACACAAACCCCAATAACCCACTATCACCCCTTAATTCCCTTGCCCCACCTTGCCACAATTTCTAAATCATAATTAAAGGAGACAAAAGGCAATTATGCTATTCCACAAAGACACCAATCAAGGCTCATCTAATTCATCTAATACTTACCCAAAGGAGTATGCAAAAGAACACGATTTGGCAAAGCCAAATCTTAAGATATTACAAGAAACGAAAAATAAGTTAGCAAGAAGTCCACTTGTTGACATCTTAGATAAAGAGCAAAAATTAGACGAGGACAAATCTCAATACGACACCCTAATCGACGTAGGTTCAAAAGTCTTCCTCTTCCTCCTATGTATAATCTTGTGTTTATTCCTCATAAGCCACATTGTCTCCTTAAAGGACGATTTGCTACAAGCAAATCTTGGAGACACAATCAATTCTCTGAATAAAGCAATGCATATAAGCAAGAGAGACACGAGATATGACTTTAATTGGATGTCACCGGAGGATTTTGAGGATTTTATTTCCATAGAGGACTTTACCCCAAGTACAGTAGATATAGATGACACTTTTGTTACCTTCGGTGACAAAAACGTATCTTGTACTAAATTAAGTACAATCAAGGGTGGCACATTCAATAAATATTATGGTAATATAGAATATGTTGTAAAAGCCTATAAAGATTCAACCACTAATGAGGTGATATACAAAGAAGGAGAGGCATTTATCAACTCCAGTGAGGACAATTTAAGGGCAATGTGTGCTTTATTGAATATAGAGCGAGATAGTGAGCTTTATAATGCAATAGATTACGGTTATAGTATAGATATAAAAGTACCAGTGGAGATAAATAACATCAAATATATAGACCATCAGGTAATAGAGAGTGTAGATGGCAAGTTAAGGTTATTTGAGGAATATGAATTAGCGGGCTAATTCGTGAGTTCTGAGAAATCTTGAGTTCGGAGAAATCTTGAGTTCGGAGAAGTCTTGAGCAAAATAAACAGATTATGGAGAAATCATAATGAGTAACATAAATAAAGATAAAGAATTAGATGATTTAATCAATGCCACTTTAGGAAGTGAAAGTTTAAAGGATTTAGCAAACGATTTGCCAGAGGCAAATCTTGGAGACAAAGGGGCGATTGGAGAAAAGGCAAAAGATTTGGTAAACGATTTGTCAGAGGCAAAAGATTTAGTAAAGCCAAACGATTTGCTAGAGGCAAATCAAGGAGACAAAGGGGGAAATGCCAACACTCCCACCCCGTCTTCCACCCCGTCTTCCACCCTGTCTTCCGATACTACTTCCACTTCTTCTCCTGAGATAATAGAAGTAGCAGAGAGTGACCCATTGTTAAGTACAGGTGGGTTTAGGCTAAAGAAGTCAGTAATTTATATTATTTTAATCTGTATAACAATCTTTTTAATTTACAGTATAAAAGTTTTAAGTAGAGTAGACAAACATATAGTGTCAGTAGATACAGAAAACTTTTACTATATATATTCAGTAGAAGATAATAACACTTGCACACTTTTAATTCCATCCAACAAATTACCAAGTAGTATGAAAGATTTAATTGACACAAGTGAAATCCCAGAAGGAGAGACACAGTTATTATTAGTTCCGGGAGTAGTTTTAACCGATAAAGCTAAGGAGAATGTAGTAATAACAGATAGTCAGTTAAATATTTATGGGCTTGATAACACCTATACTTATGAAGAAGGATGGGGAATATTTAAGCATCAGGGTAAAGAGCAATTAGATAGTTTATATCTTTACACGGAGACGGCGAAGAGGTTGGGCTTATTAGATGGAGAGCTAAATTACGATATAGCAAAGGTAGATGGAGATTTGGCTACACCAAGTAATTTACCAGTTCCAGAGAAAGCGATTTCTCCGAAGTCTTCAAATCCCGACTTAAGTAGTTTAGCAAATAAGGAGTTAACAGAAGAGGAGTTCAAGGAGTTGCAGGAGAGTTTAGCAGCAGAAGGATTCAGCTTGTCGGAGAAAGCGATTTCGGAGAAATCATCTTCTGATAACAAATAAAGTAATAGAGAGGAGCGAAAGAGTATTTATGAGTGATAATACGAATAAAAAGGTGATAATAGGTGGAATCATCGCCTTTATCCTCCTAATGTTAATTTTAATAGGAGTAAAGTCCTGTAAGAAAGAAGAACCCCCTAGTGAGACAGTAGCTCCAACAATGGAAAGTACAGTCACAGAAGAAACAGAAGATGATTCTAAGGAGACAACGGGGGCGGAGGTAATTGATGTCATACCAGAGGAGACAATTCCTGAGAATAAGGAGATAGATGCAATAATTGACCAGCTTATCAAGGATGCAGACCAAGAGAAAGTAGAGACATCAGCAGCAGAGGAAGACAAGCCCTCAATAGACAATAGTGATAGAGATTTTGAGAAACAGATTGCGGAGAGTGTAGGTGTTAATATTACCGAGACAGATGAGAATGGTGAAACAATAGAAAGTGATTTACCAGTTGATTTTGTGGAGGAGAGCGAGTACGATTCCGATAATAACCCTATTACAAGGGAGATAGAGGCGTATGATTCCATATCCGAAACAGAGCCAATTATAGGGGAAGACGGAACACCAGAGAGAACACCAGAATATAAGATGCAAGAAGCTTACAAGCATACACATTATGAAGGAGCCAAAGTTGAAAAGAATGATAGCTCAAGTATGAAAGTAGGAAAGATTTATCATTATTTCAATGATGACGGAAGTAAGTATGGAGAAGTAGGCGACATAGTAATGTGTGGACAGTTAGGTGTAGATGTTGTAGCTGGAGCAGCAAGAGATGGCTATTATTTAAACAGCTATGGCAACACTGTAGAGATAGATACTTTAGTAGGATTAGTAAGAATAACAAAATTAAATACTGATAATCTTGAGGTATCTAAGATGTCTGACAATCAGATAAGGAAGCTGGCAGGAGATGACAGTTTAACTTATAGATATATGAATGCTTCAAAGGGAAGTAGGGAGGAGTTTAGCACAATACTTTTTGATACTAGTTACACAAATGGAGTACAGTATTATGCTTGTCCCGAAGGAATTTACGAAATCAAGTATTTCGGAAGACAAGGGGGAGTTGGAATAAATCTAACAGGAGTAGTAATGCCAGACTCTACTACAAACTAAGGAGTATTCAAAAGCAGACAAAATAAAATTGGAACAAAAGGAAACATAATCTTAGAATCATAACTGTTTCAATGAGTAACACGTAAACAGATTACAAAAGGAACAGGTGAGAATGAGAGAAATCAGCGAAATACGTAAGGCGAGCAAGGCAGCCCGAAAACAACTGTGTTTAGGATTGCTTTTGCTCGCAGGATTAGCAAGTAACTTAAGCACAGTTGTAGCGAGTGCAACAGAAGGACCAGAGGTAGCAAGACTAGGAGATGCAACAGAGAGAAGCGGTACACAGGTAAAGGATGCAGTACGAGAAGCCAAGGGTGAAGTTTTAGTGGAAGACGAAGGCACATCAGAAAATCAGGCAATTAACTCAATCGAAGTACCTGTTGGGGAAGTATTTAGTGATTTAGATGTGAACAGTTTAAATGACAAGTATAAAGAGATACAGACACTAGAAGCCATACAGCAGAACAAAACAGTTCATGCACAGGAGGCGATGTTCACAGAAAACACGATAGTAACAAATAGTGCAATATTAAAAGCATTTGTAGACACAGACAATGACTATTATAATAAATATAAAGAGCATTGTGAGAACCTTGACATCAATACAGCTACAGAAGATAATCTAATGGGAGCTTATGCGAGGGCTGGTTATCTGTATGAGACAGAGAAGATAGATGCTTATACATTTAGGCAGATATTAAACATGTTGGAGTACAGTTATAGTCAGTTCGGGGTATATGTAAGCAAGGACAGTTATTTAGAGTCCTATATGAATGCTTATTATATGCACTCAATGGATAGAGGAGTATATCAGGATTATATTTCAACAATTTTAGGCTATGGAAGTCTTGGTAACCCATACCACTATGATGCAACGACAAGTGGTGAAGTTTTATTAGCAACAGCCTATGCAGTAGCATCAAGTTGGGCAAGAGGAGAGAGTACAGCGGAGCCATTAAGGTATAGTCAATCACAAAGTCCAATGTATACAAGTCCGATAACTGGAGAGCAATTTGAGGTAAGACCAGATTGTACAGGATTCTGTTATACAGTATTGAGGGAGCTTGGAGTACAAGTAGATTTAATAGATAGTGGAATATTCTGGAGTGGTTCTTTAGTAGATGCATGTGATGCAGGAGCATTAGATGCAGACCCGTTAGTAGAGGTAATTCCATTTTCTGTAGATGAGTTGCAACCGGGAGATATAATGGTAACATCTTGGGATAAGACAGTAAAGGTATGGAACGGTGATGCGATTTATGGAAGTCATGGACATGCAGAGATATTTGTAGGATTCCCAGATGAAAACAATCGTAATATCATAGATGTTTGGAACTGGGGAGGGCATGATGTAGTCAATAAGAATTGGCCAGTAAATCAGGATGTTTATACACCAGAAAGGAAGACACCTTCTTACAATTATAGTTATATAATAAGATATGTAGGAGGTGGGATATGATGCAGATGAGAAAAAGTATAATTTTAGCAATGACAGCAATAATGGCAATAAGTAGTGGATGCGGAGCAGTAGGCAATGCATCCATGAAACTTGATAAAGATGCAGCGATGAAATTAGCAGAGAATAATTTTACTGCTGAGAGTTATCAAGAGATGGTAAATGCTCTTAGTGAAAAAGAGAGAAGAAGTCATTACATAGATGTAGAGGAGTTTTACCAGCAGGCATATTTTGAATACAATAAAGAGTTCAACGATGCTTATAATTACACCTTAGTCGATGCCAATGGAAATAAGATAAACTCAGCAAGTAATGTAGACATAAATGCACTGCCAAAGTTTATCAATGAAGCATTTCCAACATGGGAGACGATGGAGGAATATGTCAAAGCGAACTTTGCAGATAAGGAGAGTTTGCTAAGCTGGATAGAGAGCCAAAGATGGTATATGGACAGACCAGAGACCGAGGCAGGACATCAGCATGCCGACATCATGTATATAGATTATGTAATTGATGGTAAAGAGGGTCACTTAGAGGATAATGACATAGACACATTAACTTATGATGGATTGTTAAAATGGTTGCAGATAGCTTATCAGGCAGATGCAGAGCAGTATAACACCCATAAGGAAAATAAAGTATACCTGTTAAATGCGACAGTACACAAGTTAGGATTAGCAACTGAGGATACCGCATTAAGTGAAGAAGAGTTGGAGAGGTTATACATCAATTATCTTGACACAGTAGATTTCACAAACACTATAACAAGTGGAGAAATCACAGAAGTAGACGGAAGACATGTAGTAACCGAGGCAACAGTTGACACACTTGTAAGTACACACAAGCTTGACAGTAGAGATTCAAGTCTGACATTATTAGCTTATAACAAGCCATTTAATGTAGATTGTAGCCTACTTAGTCAGCAGGCCAATGATTGTGTGAACTTAAAGGCTTTACAGAGTGATATAAAGGTAGAATTTGCGGGAAATGACATCGCAGTAGTAGGAGATACAAGCAATGTAAATCCAGATGACAATGCCTCAACACTTAATGCAAGTGCAACCACTACAAAAGTAGAGCTTCCAGCCTATAAAATAACATATAATATAGACGGAGACGAAAGAACTATGATTGCCACTACTGATTTAGAGACAAGAAAGTTAAGACTTTCTAAGTACGACATTTATAGATTCTTAGATATGAAGATGTACTAATAAAAAGAAGACCTTTAGGAGTTGTGAAGCAGCAACCCTAGAGGTTTTTCTTATTTTATAAAAAATTTTTTGATGAGAACTAATAAGGAGATAAGTCACTTTTAGAAAAAATTTTAAAAAAAATTAGCACTCTCGACTTGACAGTGCTAAAAAATTGTGCTATATTAGAGTCAAAGGTAAGGAAAAGAGGGTTTAAGTAATTAAAGCCTTTGTTCATTACTTACTAAATCTCAATTTTAGGAGGAAAAGAATATGTTTGATTTAATTACAAGAGATTTTGATGACTTTTTGGATGATTTTGGTACTACCTTTTTCGGCAGCCCAAGAAGTTTGCAGAGACCACCTAGAAATAGAGAGTTTTTCCCAACATCTGGTCTTATGAAGGTTGAAATTGTGGAGAACAAGGACAACTTCGTTATCAAGGCAGCAGTACCGGGATTCAAGAAAGAGGATATGCACATTGCTGTAAATGGCGACAAGCTCACAATCACAGGCGAGAGAAATCTTAACGAGGAGAAGAAGGACGATGATGGAAAGGTACTTTATAGCAATTATAGCTATGGAAAAGTATCCAACAGTTTCGCTCTCCCGGTTGGAACAAAGAAGGAAGATGTGAGTGCTAAGTTTGTAGAGGGTGAACTTCTTGTAACTGTAAAGAAGCCAGCAGAGGGTACACCTGAAGAAGGAGACATCACAATCGAATAATTTTTTAGGCTATAAATAAGGGTAGGTTTGAAACCTACCCTTATTTTTTTATGCAATTTTGCAATTAAATTATCCGAAAAAACTTAACCAACGAAGTATATATAATATATAAAAATTAATTGCAAATATAGAAAGGACTATATTTTTATGCCCGAAAATTTTAATTCATTATATAGGGACTTGTATCAAAATGTAGATTTACTAATTGGTGAGAAGACCCCAGAAGAGCCAGCGGTAGCAGAGTTTTATAACAGTAAAGCCGCAGCCATGATGCTATTCACACATATAATAGCAGGAAGTAGAATAGCAATCCACACAGATGTGGACATGGATGGAGTAGGTAGCTGTTATATTCTGAAAAACTGGCTTTTAGCTTGCAGAAATGATTTATCTGTAGATTGCTGGATAAATAAAAAGAAGCAACACGGAATTGACCTTGGAAAGTCAGAATCTTTTAATCATCTTGAAAAAAAGTATGATTTAATTATAATTTTAGACTCATCAACAAATGAGTTGGAGGCTATAAAAGATTTAGATTGTGATGTATTGGTGATAGACCACCATGAAGTAAATATAGATTTAAAGGAGTTAACAGGATTTACAAAAGGAGTAAATACAAGGTTAGACCCATTTGATAAGACATCAACAAATGCTGAGAAGCCTTGTAAGTATGTAATAATAAACAGTTTAGTAGATAATCTTCCAAATTTTAAGGCATCAGACACCATGAGTGCAGGGTTAGCTACTTATGAGTTTTTAAGATATTTTCAGACAGTATTCAACCTTCCTAATTTATTGGAGGAAAAGAAGTTATATCAGTGGGCAGTTATTACATTATTTACAGACAAAATGAATAATGATAATCCGAGAAATATTTACTATGTGCAGAAAGCGAGACAGATGATTGATAAAGAGCCCGGATTAGCTCAAATGTATAACAGTTTGAATTGTAAGTCAAGTTTCTTATCAAAATCAGATATAAACTTTTCACTAGCACCAACTTTTAATACTGCTATTAGAGCTGGTTTTAGTAAAGAGGCACTTGATATGGCACTTCGTGAGCCAAATAATGTTGGTGTATTAAAGGTTTATAAAGAAATACAGCAAGAGGTATTATTAGATTTTGATAATAATATAAACTTGCAGCCCCTATATGTTACAAAGGACATTACAGGAGAGGGAAAAGAGAATTATTCTGGTTTGATTGCACAGAAATTGCTTTCTAAATATAACCGAACAGCAATTGTATATACAAGATGTGTTGATGACAAAAACATGGTAGCTGGTTCTTTTAGAGGTCTGCTTGAGAACATGGACTATCGCCAATTACTAGAGAATTGGGGCTATTATGCACAAGGACATAAAACAGCTTTTGGATTTAGATTCCCAGTAGATGAAGTAGATGCTATAATGCAGAGGCTTTGTACAGTTGAGAGACAATTAAACACACAGGACTATTTAACAGCCGGTACTATATCTGAGCATGGAAAGCATCACATTTATAACATTAAGGAGTTCCAAGAGACAGGAAATCTTTGGAAACTTGGTATTCTTAACAGTATAATGTCATCTGATATTAATATAGTTTTATCAAAAGATGACATAAAGTTAAAGTCTGTTAATGATAAAGGAACTTACTTCACCTATGATTTTAATGGAGTAATAGTTAATTCTTTTGAGGCAATTACTACAGAAAAAGCATATATGTATGTAGAGCATCAAGACAGATTAAGAATTTATTTACGTAACAAATACCATTAATTATACATGGAGGAAAAGGATGAAGCAGAGTAAGAACAAAGAAAAAAGAGGATTAGATAGTGCACCTAAGAAAGAGAGGGTAAAACTTACTAAAACCTCCCTTAATGCCCAAGCTAATAAGCTATTAATTTTACTTTTCACAGTATTATGTGTAGCAGCTTGTTTATGGGTATGGATGCTTGGAAGACGAGCACAGCAGGTAGTAGTAGTTGCGATGTCAGCAAAGAATCTCTATAAGAATGAGCAGATAACAGATGTAATGAATCAGTTTAAGGCTTATG
>Ga0247611_10004903_pt1 | contig 18198 bp, 15 predicted proteins | sample 177DNAGHGhighgp2_FD_192422 | JGI IMG/M metagenome (GOLD analysis project Ga0247611, IMG submission 192422) | Sheep rumen microbial communities from Palmerston North, Manawatu-Wanganui, New Zealand - 1770 DNA GHGhigh gp2 | ecosystem: Host-associated > Mammals > Digestive system > Stomach > Rumen... | reverse complement strand
CGATTTTATTTAATTTTCCACAGCCAAATAATCCTATTCTTTTCATATTGTCCTCCATTTTTTAATACTATTATATATGAAAATAATAAATAATAGTAATAAAAATAATTTTTATAATTTTAAATGTCAACATTAATAAATATTTGCTATAATTATAATAGATAAAAGAATTCAAAGGAGGTGAAATAATGGAGAATGAAAATAAAGAAAAGATTGGCTTTATTTTAAAAATTGATTTATGGGCAGAGAAAAAAGGCCCTAAATGGAAATTTTTATGGCAAGTTTTAAAATATGGCATAGTATCAAGTCTTGCAGGTATTATACAAATAGTTTTAGTAAATATATTATTTAGACTCTTTGATGATTTCAATGCTCCATTATCACCGCTTTTATCGAATATATTTTCAACAGAAGTAGTTGGAAAAGATAATTCAAATTGGGGATATGTATTAACATTTTTTTTATCTAATGCCTTAGCAAATACATTTGCATATTTTATGAATAAGAAAAAAACATTTAGATCTGATGCACCTATGTATCATTTTATTTTATATATTATAGTGGTAATATTATTAGTCTTTTTAATGACATGGATACAAGGAGTTTTAGTGCATTATTTGACTGACACATTTAATTTAAAGAATTTTGCGCCTACAATCGCTACAGTTTCTACTGCATTCTTACAAGGATTACTATTATTCCCTCTTCAAAAATTCGTTTTATTAAGAGAAAAAAAGAAGTCAGATGAACTTAAGCCTAATTGTAATACGCGATAATTCGACAAAAAATTGCATTATAAAGAAAAATATTATATAATAACTTTAGAGTTAGTATTTCATTTATCATTAAGGTGGTGATAAAATGTTTGACAAAGAAGAAATTGAATTATTGTATAATAATTTTGTTTATGGCTTAGTTGAAAAGAAAGAATCATTATTGGCACAAATTCTTTCTAATGATTTTTCAATCACACACATTACAGGAATTCGTCAATCTAAAGAAGAATTTATAAACAGTGTGATGGAGGATGTGTTTATTTATCATTTTATTAAAAGAATTTCTATAGATATTGAGGTCATGGATGATTTTTCAAAATGTATTGTAAATTCATTTACAAACGCAGATGCTTACGGAAAAAATCAATTATTTAGACTAAGTTTAGCGTTTGACTGTAAGAAAATAGATGGGAAATGGCAATTTAGTAAACTTACAACTTCACAATTTACATAATAAAAAATGTAGTTCAACTACATTTTTTTATTATTTAATAGCTAAATTATGCTATAATATATAAATAAAGGGAAAAATGTCAAAAAATATAATTCATTCAAAAGGGGGATTCATATGGGAAAAGAAAAATATTTACTTACAAAGGAAGAATTAGGTGTTGTTAGCCCATCTATTAATTCAAATGGTTTGGAGTATAATTTACCATTTATTTTTGAAATTAAAGATTATGATTTTAAAGTCCTAAATGAGACACTTAACCAAATTATATCTTTACACAAATCATTTGGTATTAGATTTGTATTAGATAGTGAAAAAGGTATTTTAAAGTACTATAAACCTTTTAAATTAGAATTAACTGAGATTGATTATCCTAAGGATTTAAAAGATTTAGTTAAACCTTTTGATTTATTTAATGATCAATTAGCTAGGTTTTTAATTTTGAAAAAAGATAAGAGAAAATATTTGTTTTTTGATTTTCATCACGCAATTATGGATGGAGGTAGTATCCATTTATTTTTGCGTGACTTTTTTAATAAATACTATAAAAATATTTCTTTAAATAAAGAAATTAAAGATATCTTTGAAATTACAAAATTAGAATACAGTGAAAGAAATAGTGAAAACTTTGAATATGCTAAAAAAGTATATGAAGATATATTTAAGGATTTAGAAGTTGATTCACTTCCTGTTTATGATAAAAAGGATGATATTAAAAGAGGCGCTAATTTAGAGATAAAACTTGATTTAGATATGAATAAAGTGAAAGAATTTGTATCAAAATTAAAAATAAAGACTTCAGCTTATTTTATTTCTTCTTTTAGTTATCTTATTCACTTAATATCAAATAATAATGAATCATTATTTTTAAATGTTTCTAATGGAAGAAATGAATTAAATAAAGAAACATATGGTATGTTTGTACATACATTCCCTCTTTATAATAAATTTAAGGATGATTTAAAAGTTAAGGATTTTTTACAAAACAATAATGAATTAATAAATAAATTAATTGAAAATGATATTTATTCATATGAGGATATTAATAATGATTTAGATATAAAGTCTGAAATTTTATTTGCATACCAAGGAGATGCTTTTTATAATTATTTAGATTTAAAAGCTAGTGAAATTAAGACTGATTCATATAAAAATTCATTAACTTTTGAAGTATTTAGAAATGAATCAGGATATTATCTAAATATAAATTATCGAAGTGATTTATTTGATGCAGATAATATTAAATTATATGCTAAATATTACAATATAATTTTAAATGAATTATTAATAAAAGGAAATTTAGATGATGTATCATTACTTAATAATAGTATGATTAATGAACTTAATTCATTGAATAACTGTGATTTATCTTATCTAAACTTAGATAAGACAATTATTTCTGAGTTTAATGAAGTAGTTAAAAAATATAAGACAAAAGATGCATTAGTTTTTAACGATAAGAAATATACATATAATGAATTAGATTTATTAAGTAATAGAATTGCTAATGAATTAATTAAAAGAGGACTTAAAAAAGGTGATGTTTGTCCAATTTTAATTAATAGAAATGAATTTATCGCTATTGCTACTTATGCAGTTTTAAAGACAGGTGCTGCATATATGCCACTAGATAGTACTTATCCTAGTGATAGATTAGAATTTATGATTAAAGATTCTAATTCAAACTTTATTATATTGAATAAATGTCTTGAAGATAAAATCCCTAATTTCAAAGGAACTAAGATTTATCTTGAAGATTTAGATAAATTTAAAAATGAAGATAAAATAATTGATAAATCTAAGCCTCATGATTTATTTGTACTTCTTTATACATCTGGTACAACAGGTTTACCTAAAGGAGTTATGATTGAAAATATAAATGTTTATTCATTCGCAAAAACTCATATTAAAAATATGGGATTATCAAAAGATAGAAAAGTTGCAGCATATGCATCATTTGGATTTGATGCAAATTTAATGGATTTACACGCAACTCTACTTTCTGGAGCTACTTTATATATTGTAAGTGAAGAATTAAGATTAGATTTAATTAATTTAGGTAAATTATATGATAAATGGGAAATAACTGATGCTTTTATCACCACAACTGTTGGTAGACAATTTGTTACTGAAATTGAAAATAGTCATTTAATTAATTTCAGTACAGGTGGTGAAAAGCTAGTTCCTGTTGATCCTAAAAATTTAAAATATAATTTTTATAATTTATATGGACCAACTGAGGGTGTTGTTTATTGTAATTATCACAAAGTTGATAAATTAGATTATAGAGTACCTATTGGTCCACATACTGATAGTTTTAAACTATACGTATTAGATAAGAATTTAAATAGATTACCATATTTAATACCTGGTGAACTTTATATTTCTGGTCCACAGCTTGCAAGAGGATATTTAAATAGAGAAGATGCTAATAAAGCTTTCATGAAGAATCCATTTGAGAGTACAAAGCCATTTGATAGATTATATAAAACTGGTGATATTGTTAGAATGCTTCCTAATGGAGAAATAGATTTCATTGGAAGAAATGATGGACAGGTAAAGATTAGAGGATTTAGAATTGAATTAACTGAAGTCGAACAAGTTATAAGAGAATATCCTTTAGTCAAAGAAGCTACAGTAAAAGATTTTTGTGATAATTTAGGTATAAAATATTTAGTTGGTTATATTGTAAGTGATAAATTAGTTGATATTGATGATTTAAAAAAGTTTATTTTATCAAAAAAACCTCCTTATATGTGTCCACAATATATTATGCAAATAGAAAATATTCCTTTTAATCAAAATCATAAAGTTAATAAAAAAGCTTTACCAGAACCTAAAATAGAGAAAAAGGAATTAGTTAAGCCTAAAGATATATTTGAAGAAAAAATTCTTAATATAATAAAGAGCTTAGTAGGATATGAAATAAGTGTATTAGATGATTTAGATACAATAGGTTTAACTAGTGTATCTACTATAAGACTTGTAGTTATGCTATCTAAAGAATTTAATGTAACGATTAAAAATAAAGATTTAGAAAAGCTTCATACAATAAGAGATTTATCATATTTTATCCAAAATGCTAATTTAAAAGATACATTTGAAAAATTAGATGATTATCCAATTACTAAAACTCAAGAAGGAATATTTGTTGAATCTTTTTCAAATGAAAATTCAACAGTTTATAATATTTCAGAACTTATCGAATTAGATAATAAACTTGATTTAAATAAATTAAAAGATTCAATTTATAAAGTACTAGATAAGCATCCTTATCTAAATTCATTCTTATTCTTAAATGATAATAGTGATATTAGGATAAAAGGCTTTAAAGAAAAATATAATATTCAAATAATTGAAACTGATAAACTTGAAAAAGATAAATTAGTTAGACCATTTAAATTATTAAATAGTAGATTATTTAGAATTGAAATTTATAAGACAAAAAATATTAATTATTTATTTCTAGATTTCCATCATATAATTTTTGATGGTGAAAGCTTAGCTATATTTATGAAAGATCTTTCATCAGCACTTAAAGATGAAAAGATTGATGATGAAATATTATCAGGATATGAAATAGCTTTAATTGAAGAAAAAGAAAGAAAATCTTCTAATTTTATTGAAGCTAAAAATTATTATAAAAATTATTTATCTAATATTGAGGAAGCTAATTCACTTATAAAAAAAGATGTTGTAGAAGAAAAAGAATCTCAATTAGCTTCAATTGATATACTAAATGAAATAGAAAATGTTTCTAAATTTGTTAGTGATAATAAATTAAGTCCTAATATTTTCTTTAATTTAGCATTTGCATATACATTATCAAAATTTATAAATAGAGATAATGTATATTATACAACTATATTTAATGGTAGAAATGATTCACGATATTTTAATAGTTGTACAATGCTTGTGCACACTATTCCTATGTTTATTAAATTCGATGAAAATAGCGATATAGTTGATTCGCTATTAAAATTAAAGAAAGATTTGATTTCATTAGAAAACAATAGTATTTATTCATTTGCAGAAGCAGTAAAAGAATTTAATCTAGATTCTAATATTATGTTTGCATATCAAGGAGATAGTTTTGAATTTAATAAATTAGTAGACTTTAATATTAAGATGACTAATTTATTAAGTGAAAATGTAAAAGCGATTATTTCTCTTGATGTATTTAAAGAAAAAGATAAATATAGATTTCATTTAGAATATGATAATTCATATTATAGTGAAGCTTTATTGAATTCATTTATACATGCGTATATAAATGTATTAAATGAATTTATTAGATGTAAGAAATTTAGTGATATTATCTTTTTAGATGATATTAATCAAAAAAAATATGAATTATTCAATGATACATCTGCACCTATTAAATATGAAGCATTCTATAAATATTTAGAAGATGCGGTAAACAATAATTTAGATAGATTAGCAGTTATAGGTAAGGATGCATCATTTACATATAAAGAATTCAATGAAGCATGTAATAAGGTTGGACACTTTATTGTGGATAATGGTGGAAAAATTGGTGATAGAACCATTATGCTAATGCCTCGTATATCTTTAGCTTATGTAGTAAGAGAAGGTATTTTAAAATCAGGTACTGCATTTGTACCAATTGATCCTAAATATCCTTTAGATAGAATTAATTATATTATTAATGATTCTAATGCTAAATTTATAATTACTACTAAAGATATAATTAATAATAAAAAAGATTTATTTGAATCATTAAAAATTTTAGTATTTTCAATAGAAGATATTTTAAAATCTAATAAGATTGATAATTTAAATTTAGATATTAAGAAAGATGATTTAGCTTATTTAATTTATACATCTGGTTCAACAGGAAAGCCTAAGGGTGTAATGCTAAAAGAAGGTAACTTATGTAATTATGTAACAAAATCTAAATCAAACACAAGCGTATACGAATATGAAAAGAATGGAAAAGATTCTGTTTCTTGTTCGTTTGCCTCATTTAGCTTTGATGCATCTTTACAAGAAGAGTGTGTACCACTTTCTTTAGGACATACAATTTATATTGCATCTGAAGAAGATATAGAAAATCCACTTTTATTATCTAAGCATTTAATCCAATATCATGTTGATACAATGTTTTTAACGCCTTCATATGTTACAAACATATTAGAATTTGATGAAGTATTGGAAGCATTTAGAAACTTTAAAACTCTAGATATGGGTGCTGAAGCTGTACCTGTTAGTCTTGCAAAAAAATTAAAAGAATTAGGAATAACTGCTGATTTATTCAATGGATACGGACCTACAGAAACAACTATTACATCTACATATTCACGTAATGTATTAGATGGTACTATCGGTAAACCGATGGTAAACACAAAATTATTCATTGTTGATAAACAAAGACGTATTTTACCAATAGGCGCTGTTGGTGAACTTGTAATTGGTGGAGAATGTGTAGGTATTGGTTATCATAATTTAGAAGAAAAGACTAAAGAAAACTTTATTAATATATCTAACATGAGAGCTTATTGTACAGGTGATTTAGCTAGATATAATAATGATGGTAATATTGAATTCTTTGGTAGACTTGATAATCAAGTTAAATTGCATGGCTTACGTATTGAACTAGATGAAATAGAAAATAATATTTTAAAATTTAAAGATATTACTAGATGTAGCGTATTAGTTATTAATGGACAAAAAGAAGATTATTTAGCTGCATATTTTACAGCTAAGACAAAAATTGAAAAAGATGAATTAATTAGTTTTATATCTAAATCATTGACTGCGTATATGGTACCTAAAGTATTTATTCAACTTGATCAAATGCCTCTTACAAATAATGGAAAGATTGATAAGAAGAAATTACCATTACCACAATTAAATGATGAAGAAAATAAAACGATTGAAAAACCAATTAATAAGCTAGAAGAAGATTTACTTGAAATATTTAAGAAGGCTCTAAATTTAGATAATGTTTCAACAAATGATGATTTCTTCTCTCTAGGAGGTACATCTTTATCTGCATCTAAAGTTATCATGCTAGCTATGAATAAGAATATAAAAATAGATTATAAGGATGTATTTGAATATTCAACGGTAAAAACATTAGCTAATTTTATTTCAAAAGATAAGAATATTGTTGTTAATGAAAGAGAGATTAACACACTTGATTCATTAAAAAATAATATTATTGAAAATGTGGATAAATTAGAAACTAATTATAAAATTAAATCAGTTTTATTAACTGGTTCAACAGGTTTTTTAGGAATTCATATTTTAAAAGATTTAGTTGAAAAAGGCGTAAAAGTATATGCGCTTGTTAGAGAAAATAAGTTAAATAAGGATGATAGATTAAAGGCTTTGTTAGAATATTATTTTGACAAGACTTATGAAGATAAATTCAATAAATCAATTTTTACAATAAATTGTGATGTTACAGATAATGATTTATCTGAAAAACTAAAGGATTATCAGTTTGACGCAATCATTAACTGTGCTGCACTTGTTAAACATTTTGCACATGATGATATTATTGAAAGAGTAAACTCAAATGGCGCAATAAATATGGCTCATGTTGCGCTTTGTAAAAAATGTAGAATGATACAAATATCAACATTATCAGTTGCAGGTATGTCAATTGATGATAGTGTCGATGAAGGAATTAAGCTTCATGAATATGAATTAGATTTAGGCCAAGATATATCAAATAAATACATTCATTCAAAATTTATGGCAGAGAAAGCTTTATTATCTTTAAAAGATAAAGAAGGTCTAGATTTAAAAATAATTCGTGTAGGAAATTTAATGGGACGTAATTCAGATGGAGAATTCCAAATTAATTCAATAACTAATAATTTCATGAGAAATATATATAGTTATGTATATTTAAAAGTTTTCCCAATTTCAAGTCTTGATATGAAAGTTGATTTTACTCCAATCGATGTAGTATCTGAAGCTATTATTAAACTAGCATCAACAAATGATATGTTTACTGTATTCCATCTTGCAAATTCACATACTATAGATATGGCTGATGTTATTTATTCATTAAATCAATATGGAAAAAAGATTGATATAGTATCTGATGAAGAATTTAGTAAGAAAATGATTGAAGAATCAAAAAATGAATTTGGAAGTCAAATTATATCTTCTCTTATTGCCTATGACATTAGCGATGGACATACATATAGATTTATTGATACAGATAATACCTTTACAACAAAAATATTATATAGATTAGGCTTTAGATGGCCTATTACTGATGAAACTTATCTAGTGAAGATGATTGAAGCTATAGACACATTAGGATTCTTCCAAAGAAAGGATTTATAATGGTTAAAAAAAATAATAAGTTATTGAATCGAAAATTTTATAAATATTTAATACCAGGTATTTTAATCGCATTACTTTTAAGATTTACATCTGTAATGGATGGTGTAATTATTGGTAATAGATTAGGAAGTATGTGTCTAGCTTCAACAGGTTTATCTATAAGTGCACTTTATATAAGTCAATTGCCCGGATATGCATTAGGTGTTGGTAGTGCAATTGCATGTTCAAGGCTTATTGGTAATAGAAAAATAGATGAAGCTTCTAAGGTTAATTCTATTTCTATTATTACAACAATTATATTAAGCTTATTAATTGCGCTACTTGCATATCCGCTTAGTGAGCCTATCGCAAAATTTATTGCAGGTGGAAAAGATGAATACATAAACTATATGAAGATATATATATTTTCATATTGGGTAACTAGTCCAATAATAGGATTATTATTATATTATTCAAATATTATGGCTGTGGATAATCATCCAATATTATCGACAGCTATGGTATTAGTTTCATCAGCATTAAAGTTATTATTTATGCTAATTACTTTATATTCATTTAATATAAATGATTTAAATCTAGGTATGTATTTAGCATCATTTTCTACAGCCTTTGGCGCACTAATTTCTTTAGTTGTTGTTATCTTTTATTTGAAATCTAAAAAAAGATTATTAAAATTTAGCTTTAAGATTGATAAACCACTTTTACATCTTAAAGAAGCAATTGTAAGTGGTATGGCTGCAATATTAACATATTTACTTACATCAATGCAATTACTTGTAATAGATCTAAATTTATCAAGAGCCTTAAATGATGAAGAAATGTTAATATATGGTGTTATAACAAACATGGTATTTGTAGTGGAATTATTTACTGCAGGAGTTATTCAGTTAATACCATCTTTAGTTGGTGTATTATATGGAGAAGAAGATTATAGAGGCGTTTACAATTTATCTAAGAAAATGTTTATAATATGTGAAATGATTTCATTAATTATAATGTCTATATTCTTGATTTATCCTAAACTTTTACTAGATATGTTTGGATATCAACCTATTGTAAGTAATGATTATATATATAATTTTTCATATAAGGCTATTAGAATTTATTCTTTAATATATATATTTAATCAAGCAAATATGTTTGGTATAACATATTATCCTTCAACAAATAAACCATTTATCGCAAATATTTCAGTAATACTTCGTACAATTTTATTATCCTTATTATTTGTAATACCTCTATCTTATAATAATGGTTTGATTGGTTATTCTATAGCTAATGTATTGAATGAATCTTTAACTTTTATAATTATATTAATAATAATTTATGTATATAAATTAAAAAAGAAAGATTTAAAAACTGTATTTTTAATTCCAGATATTTCAAAAATTTGTGATCTTGATTTTACAATTAGTACTGATAAAGAACGAATTGAAGGAAAAGAAAAAATATATGAATATCTATATAAAAAAATAGATAGTGTTTTGTTATTAGATGTTACAAATATGTTTGATAATATTACAAAAAGAATTCAAGAGAGTGGTTATTTGAATAAAAATAATTATATTGATATTAATTTAAAAGAAACATCTGATTATTTTATATTATGCATAAGAGATGATGGAAAGATATTAGATGATGTTAATAAAGAAGATAATAAAATAGCTGTTTCATACATTAGATGTATAAATTTAAATAACACAATTATAAAAATAAAGAAGGAGGAGATTAAAAATGGAAATTAAGATTATTGATGAAAAAGAATTTTTAGTTATATTAGAAGGAAGATTAGATACAACTACAGCACCTAATTTAGAAAAGGCGTTATCTGAATATAAATTAGATAAAGATTTAGTATTTGATTTTAAGAATCTTCAATATATTTCATCTGCAGGTTTAAGGCTTCTATTATCATATAAGAAAAAAGTTAGTCAAAACAATTTAAAGGAGATTGTTAGAAACCCAAATGATGTAGTAATGGAAGTATTCCATGTTACAGGATTTGAAAATATTTTAACAATAGAATAAATATGAAAATACGTTTAAAAATAATATTAATAAGTCTTATTACTTCATTAATATTAGGAAGTATTGCGCTTGGCGCAACATATTTAATATTTAATGGTGCAAATGAAAGACAGGCAAGAATTTATACTGAACAAACTGTTTCAGGATTTGTAGATAGTTTGATTAAAGATGATAAAGAAAATAAATCTGAAAATGAAAAATATTTAAGAACCTTTATTGAAGAATATACTGATTTTGTGCTTGGAATATATAATAAATATAATGATGAAAATTATTTTACTGAATATAGTAGTGAAAAAGAAAAAGCTTATTTAAGCGAAGTTGAAAATGGCTTTGTATCAGAAATTGATTTACAAACTTATAATACGCTTTATATGATGATGTATACATTAGTTGAATCAAGTTCAACTCAATCACTTTATCTAGCATATTTTGATATGGATAATGGCAGAGTAATTTATTTATTAGATGTTGCCAAAAACAATCAAAATGAGAGCGGTTTTGTTGATTCAATTAATAAATTTGGTATACAAAAGGGTGATAAATTACCAACAGGTTTTCAAACTGTAATTGAAAACCAATTATGTTGGGGTGGGCAAGCTATTTATAAAAATAGTGATAGAAGTCATAGATGTTGTTATATACTTGCGGATGTGCCTATGCAGGCATTTAATCAACTTGAAAAACAATTTGTTCAATATGAAGTACTTGCGATTATTTTAGTAAGTCTTGGTATGACTTTGTTCATGTATATTTTATCAGATAGATTTATCGCAAAAAATATTATGAAAGTTGATGAATCTACTAAGAAATTTGCAAATAATTTATTTAATAATATTGAATTAGAAGCTATTGATCCTAATGTAAAAACTAATGATGAAATAGGAAGATTGGCTAAAAATACTTATCAGGTTCAACAAAAATTCATTGAATATATAAATGAACTTAAATCTAAAACTTTAAGCGAACAGCGTATTTTAGCTGATTTAGAATTAGCTAAAAAGATTCAAGCTGAAGCCTTACCTAAGAATTACTTTGAATCAGTTGAATTTAGAATAGACGCACTTATGGTACCTGCTAAAGAAGTAGGTGGAGATTTCTATGATTATTTTAGATTAGATAAGGATAGAGTATGTATAGTAATTGCAGATGTAAGTGGTAAAGGTGTTCCTGCAGCTTTATTTATGATGCACGCAAAAGAACTTATATCAGGTCTTTTAAAAAGTGGAAAAGAATTAAAAGAAGTATTTAGATTAGCTAATAATCAATTACTTGAAGGAAATCTTGAAGGCTTATTTTTAACATCATTTGTAGGAATTCTTAATTTAAAAAATGGTAATTTTAATTATATTAATGCCGGACATGAGAAACCTATTATTATTCATAAAAAAGATATATATGAGTTAGATGTTAATTCTAATTTTGTGCTTGCAGGCATTGAAGATTATATTTATGAAGAAGGTAATATTAAATTAGATTTTGGTGATTCAATATTCTTATATACTGATGGTATTAATGAAGCTATTAATTCAAAAAAGGAAGAATTTGGAGTAAAAAGAATTATAGAATCATTAAATAGAGATTTATCGATTAATTCTTTAAAAAATGATTTAGAGAAATTTACGTTAAATGAGGAAAGATTTGATGATCAAACTTACTTATTATTAACATATAAAGAAAACTATAGTATTAAAATAAATAATCCTAAGATAGAAGATTTAAATAAAATCTTTTCTGATATAGATAATATTTTAGTTAAACATTCTATTAAAGATAAATCAGAATTATCTATTATCTTAGATGAATTGTTATCAAATTCGATTTATTATGGATTTAATGGAGTTGATAATCCATTTATTGAATTATCAATTAGTTATGATGATTTAAATACTTATATTAATATTTATGATAATGGCATTCGTTTTAATCCTTTTATTCAAAAAAAGGATAAAAACCTTGACTCAATAGGTGGATTAGGTTTATCTATTGTAGATTCTTTAATAAGTGAAAGAAAATATGAATATAAAAATAAATTAAATCATATTTATTTGGTGAAGAAAAATGAAAGAAATAAAGGTTAAAATATTATCAGTTGATAAAATAAAAGAAAAATTAGATGATTTATTAAATTATGTATCAATTGATAGAATAAATAAATATATGTCATATAAAAAAGAAAATGATAAATTATTAACTCTTGGTGCAGGTTATTTTATTAAAAAATATATTTCAAGTGATGGTATATATTACAATGAATTTAATAAACCTTTAATGAAAGATATTTTCTTTAATATAAGTCATTCAAATAGATATGTTGTATTCATAAAGTATGAGAAAGAATGTGGAATTGATATTGAAGAAGTAAAAGATGATACAAAAGAAATATCTAAGTTTTCTTTTAAAGAAACAATATTAGACTCTATGGATTTTTATTATCACTGGACTTTAAAAGAATCTCTTTGTAAGTGCGTAGGTAGTGGTATTAATTTAGATAATTTTAGAAATATAAAAGTAAACGAAGGTTATACTACATACCAGGATAATAAATATTATTTAAATACAATAGTATATAATAATTATTTTATTTCTTTATGTATCAAAGACGAAGAACCTTTTGTAATTAAGGTTGAAGACGAAATTATTAATCAATAAAGTACGATACAATCAGTCAAAATTAGGCTGGTTGTATTTTTTTATTGACAGATTGTTATATTTAGCATAACATATAAATATGAAGGTTTTAATAAGTCTTTTATGCATAATAAGATAATATTGAGCACATATAAATCTGGTTATTTATATTCATTAACATATTACATTATGTTCTTTATTATATCATTAATGTCTATAGGCATAGCATATTTAATATATAATTGTAATTTTGAAAAAATATCCGCATATGTGCAAAATAGTTATAAACAAGTATTAATTAATAATTTTAATTATGTAATAGTAATATGCACAATTATTTCATTAATTATTATGTTTATATATTCATTTATTAAAAAATCAATTTTTAAAATTGAAAAAATTTCATAAGAATTTTGCTATAGTTTTACTATAGCATTATTTTTTTGTATAATAAAAAGAGAGGATTTATTATGGATGATATTATTCAAAATATAAAAGAGGATGTCTATATATTATTAAAAGAAGATAAATCAGGACATGATATAGAACATATAAATCGTGTTTTAGATAAATCTATTAAATATGCAAATATTTATAAGTGTGATGTGTTTAAGACATCTTTAATTGCGCTTTTACATGATGTAGATGATTATAAATTATTTAATTCTTTCTCAAATGAATTTCTAAATGCTAGAAAAATATTAAGAAAATATTCAATTGAAATTGAAGAAGAAATTATAAAATCTATTTCAGAGATTGGATTTAATAAAAGATTAGATGGAATAATTCCTTCTACACTTGAAACAAAAATAGTATCTGATTGTGATATGCTTGATTCATTAGGAGCTATAGGTCTAATTAGGACAATCCAATTTAGTAATAGTAAAAATATAAAGACTTTTGATAGATCTTTATTCCCAAGAGTAATTAAGAATAGTATTGATTATAAGAAAAAAGATAATCAAACCACAATAAATCATTTCTTTGAAAAATTATTAAAAATTAAAGATTTAATCTTATTAGATAAAATAAAAAATGAAGCTAATGATAGATATTTATTTCTAATTTCATTTTTAAAAGAATATTTTAAAGAATTAGAAGATAAGAAATGGTTAGATTATCTAAATGATTATTTAAATAAAGGTGCAAAATGATTTTAACAGTTTATAAATTAGATGTTAAAGGTAAAAATGACATTAAAGTATTTCATAAAGATAAAATAATTTATGAAAAAGAAAATATGTCGATAGAAGAAATTATAAATATACCTGATGAATTTAAAAATTATATAAGAATAGAAATAACTTTTACGGCCCCTAAATTTGTTACATCTAAAGAAAGATTTAGACATTTTTTAAAGATGGTATTATATCATATTGTACCTGTAAAAAAAGATCCTGAAATATATGGATATAAAGCTAGACTTTGTTGTAAGAAAATATTTTTAATTAATAATGGACTTGTAGGTGATGCAACTCTTGATTATGTTCCATATCAGGAATCAAAATTTACTTATGATAAGGATAATACGTTTGTACGTGATATTCAATATGAAGAATATCCATATAGCTATATTCCTCATTTGGCTTTTATTTTTGGTAAAATCTTAATATTATTGATATTAATATTGATTGTATATATAAATTATTTGTGGATAAGAACATTATATTACTAAAAAATATTTTTGAAAATGTTTACATTTTGCAGTTGAAATAATTTATATATATAATAAAATCAAAGGATGTGATTAATATGAATAATATGGATTATAATGTTGCAAATGCATGTCATAATTTTTATCTACATACAAATTCATTTTTTACAAATTTTTTGAAATTTGTAACTTCAATGGGTAATTATGGATTAATATTCATATTAATCTCTTCGTTTTTATTAATATTTAAGAATACAAGACTAAGAGCTATTTATGTTTTTATTGCGTTATTAACAACTTTATTATTTTCATTAATTATAAAGGAATTAGCTGGAAGAAATAGACCTTTTGTGGATACAAATTCAGATTATTATAAATGGTGGATTGATACAGGTAAACTATATGCATTTGGATATAGTTTTCCATCTGGGCATACATCTGCAGCTATGGCATTTGGATTTTCTTTATTTTTAACAGGTAATAAAAAAACATCTTGGTTATATTTATTAATTCCGTTTATTTTTGGATTTAGTAGAATATATTTTATGGTCCATTATTTTACTGATGTAGTATTTGGAGCCATTCTTGGACTTTTAATGTCTGTTATTTCTAATTTTGGTTTTAATTTTATTAAAAATAAATATATTTTAAAAAAGAATAATTAATTGTTATATATTCTTTGAAATCTATTACCAAATCAATCTTTTAGATTTATAATATAAGTGAGGAAGCATAGGGGAAAAAATTTGGAGGAAAAGATATGGAATATGAAGTTAAGGAATTAAAAACGAAAAGAGATTTAATTGGTAAAACAATTGAATTTGGATATGATCCAAAGACTTGTTCACAAATTGAATGGAATATCTTATCAGTTGAAGGTGATAAGATGTTAATTTGGTCAAAAGAAATAATTGAAGCTCTACCTTATTCTAAAGAACTACATAAAGATGACTTAAATTTGTATAAGAATTCAAATATTAGAAAATATTTATGTGAGGAATTTATCAAATTATTTTCAAAGTCTGAACAAGATTTTATTGTGGATAATGGTAAAGATAAGGTTTATATTTTATCTGTAGAAGATATTTCAAGATATCTTTCAATAGATTTCCATAAAGAAAATGAAATATTAAGAGCTAAGCCTAATGGCATATTATTTTCAAAAGAGTTTGAAACAAATGAATCAGGATATGGAAAATATTGGTTAAAGACTTTTGATTCTCGTCATGACTATGCATCAATTGTTGATAGCTTTGGAAATATCACGAGAGCTAAAATAAACAATTTAAATGTAGGAATTAGACCTGCAATGTGGATAAAAAAAGATAGAATTCATAAATTAATAGAAGATTAATCTACCAAAATTGGTAGATTTTTCTTTTCATTCATAAATAATGTAATAATGAATTATATTATAAATAAGGGTGATATTTATGGATTTATTAAATAAGAAAATAGATAGTACAGATATTTATGATGTTAGCTTTTTATATATGGATTTAGATAAGAAACTAAAATATCATAAATGCCCTTGTTCATGTGTGGATGTAGATGAATGTATATTTTGCAAACATCTTATTAGAAATAATGATCATAATATCTTAAGATGCAATTTTAATTATAAAAATCTTAATTTAGATAAATCTTATATATTAAAATTAGAAAGAAATTGTGATGGTAAAATTATTTATTTAAAATATCAATATGAAGATTCTATAATTGAATTGAAAAAGAATATATCAAATGAAGTTGTAGATGATATTTATTCACTTTTTATAAAATATAAACGACCAAATAAGATGATTTTATATAATATTTATAAAAAATTTTATGTGCATATAAATTTAGATGTGGAAAAAATGATAAAAAAATACCATAATATATATGGCTATATTAAACAAAATGAGAATGATGAATTCTCAAATAATAGTTTTAAGATTTTTAATTACCATAAAAAAATCTGGCTTGTTAAATGGTTTAAGTAAGATTTTTAGATTAGGAGAAACATTATGAATGAAATTAATAATTATACAAGACAAGTAGGACATGATACAGTTACATTCCTACCATATCCTGAAAAAGATTCAGAATTTAATCTAATCATTTCTATTAAATACTATGAATATGAAAAAGAAAATGATATGATTTTAGCTCATGCATCAGTAGTAGGATTATATAATTCTGATGTGGATAAATCAGATATGTTTAATAATACATATTCTAAAGATGTAATATTAAATAGAAATGGATTAGAATATGAAAAATATTTTGAACAAAATTATCAAAATCAAGATGTGATTGATAATATTTTAAAGGAATTAGCTCAAGTATTTAATGAACAAATCTCTAGTATTCAACAGGATTTAGTTCTATCTGTAAGTAAAATAATGAATGAATAATATTTAAATAGGTCTCTAAATTTTGTAAAAAAAATTAAGAGACTTTTTTAATTTTTAATTAGGTGTTAATCTCTTTATTTTTTATGATAAAATATATTAAATAGGAGTATATATATGGATAAAATTAAAAAAATATTTAATATATTAAAAAACGATTATTCGCTTCGTGTTTTTGTAATCGCAATATTTTCTCTTTTGTCTACCATTATTCTTTCTATATTTAATTTAGCATTTGGAATTATACATGGCACAAGTTGGAATATAGCCATATCTTTTTATTATTTAACTTTAGTAGCATTTAGAGTTTATATTTTTATTTTTGAATCTAGAATGCGATTTAAAGATGAGAAATATAAAGAAAAGAGAAGAATGAAAAATTATATTGTTTATGGAATATTTTTATTAATATTAGATATTACTTTAATTTGGCCAATTAGCTTAATTCAACTAGGGAAAAAGGGAATTTATATTAACAATATATATACGATAATCTTTGCCGCATATACTTTTTATAGATTAGGTTTAGCAATTTATAATTTAATAAAGACTAAAAAAGGTAATTATAATTTATCTGTTAGACTTTTAAGAATTCTTTCATTTTCAACTGTATTAGTTTCTATTATGAACTTGCAGTCAATGTTAATATTATCATTTGGATCATATGATAAAGATATGATGATACTTACAACAGTAGATAGCCTAGCTATTTGGTGTTTACTAATTGGTATTTCAATTTATACATATAGAAAAGGTATAAAATTAAAAAATGAAGAAGAAATGAATGAAATTGAAGACATTATTTCTCATGGCCCAAATAAATAAATATTATTTTTCCGTTAAATGACAATTAAATAGGAACATAAATGGGAAAAAGTGTATTTATAGAATAAAAAATACAAGATGTTGCGATTAATTTGTCAAAGTTTGCGTTAA
>Ga0247611_10004902_pt1 | contig 18202 bp, 20 predicted proteins | sample 177DNAGHGhighgp2_FD_192422 | JGI IMG/M metagenome (GOLD analysis project Ga0247611, IMG submission 192422) | Sheep rumen microbial communities from Palmerston North, Manawatu-Wanganui, New Zealand - 1770 DNA GHGhigh gp2 | ecosystem: Host-associated > Mammals > Digestive system > Stomach > Rumen... | reverse complement strand
AGTAATTAAGTAACTCTTTAATTCTCATAATTTCAAATATTTTATAGTTAAACTGAGGGGGAAAGCGATTTATCTGAAATAAACTTTCCCCTAATTTTTTAAGAAAATAAGCAAAAATATCTTAAAATTTTTGGTAATTACAAATATTTTTTATATCTTTGCATTCGTAAATCGTAATCTTTTATGATGATAGATTTATGCAACAAGTTGGTAGACAACGACTTAACTCGTGAAGACTTGTTGGAACGTGTAGAAATACGCAAAACCTCTGTAGAGGATTTAGAGCAGGTTTGTAAGGTACTAGCGAAGTCCTTCAATCTTAGTTCTCACCTAGAAGCTCTATTCCAGTTAGAGAATTCTAAGGCAAGACTAGATGAATCTGTGAAGCTTGTTGATAAGAAGACTGGTGATATATATGGATTGTTGATTTTCACCGAATATCCAATTGATAGGGGTTCGCCTATACGAATGGTGGAAAGTGGTATATCAGAATTTTTAAGTGACTATAAACAAGTTAATGGTCACTCATTTATTATTGATGAACGCTTGAGAAATAGTGGAATTGACAAAAAAATGTTATATTTCAATGTCGATTTCTTAATGAAAAATTATGACCTAATCTGGATTGGTGTTGAAGAATCATTAAGGTCTAGAGCCTACTGGGAAAGGTTAGGGTTTACAAAGGTATTTGAAATACCAGAGGCGGCATTTTATCTCATGCCATTGAGCAAAAAGATGATTAACGAATATTTATAATAAATGGTAAGTTTGTTATGAAAACGATTATATTGTCTGAAAATGGCTTTAACAAGATAAATAATGCTATTATTGAAGAGTCCTACAGTGATAAGGTTGAATTGGTTAAGAAATATCTAGACAACAACTTTATGAGAGCCACATTTGAAAAGGATGGGGAAAATGTAGGAATCTTCGTAAAACTTAGTAACCACCTTCCAACAGAGAAATCTTATTGGAAGCAAGACGTGTTAGATATTTTAGATAAAGAATTTAATAATACAGTAACTGATAAAAAAGAAAGAGACGGATTTCTAAGCCAATTGCTAGATGATTGGTATAATAATAAGATTAGTAAATATGGAAGTCTGTCGGCATACAATTTTTAACTAAGAGGATGTAGTGACGTAACTCGCTCTCACATATCGTCACCAATCGAATGGCTTGTACCCATTCGAGCCTCACGTAAAATTTAAAATGATGAGAAAAGCAAAAAAATTAATTTTGACGTGCTTGATGTCGATTCTTGTGTTGACAGCTAGCGCACAAACAAACCAAGGGTATGATTGGAGTAAAATAATGAACGCAATCATCCAAGTAGAAAGTCAAGGTAATGCAAAAGCTCATAATGCAAACGGAGATTGTGCAGGTATCTTGCAAATTACACCAATATTGGTGAAGCAGTGTAACATCTGGCTCAAAGACCAGAAATCTAATAAGCGTTATACCTTGAAAGATAGATATGACGTAGAAAAATCGAAGGGAATGTTTATAATGATTCAAGAGCATTACAATCCTTCACACAACGTAGAAAAAGCCATAAGACTTTGGAATGGAGGGCCAAATTATTCCGTAAAGAAAACAAATGGCTACTATAAAAAAGTTATGAAATATTACAATGGGGGCAATTAAGCCCCCATTTTTTGTTTTATTAACATTTCATATTTGACAAATACATTTTTTATCCATATATTTGCATTATGGAAGCGAAACAATTGGAATTGTTTAAAGAAACCGATTTTGATAGAATGAAAACATTCATTAAAAAACACGATGGATGGTATCTGTTTGATAATATTAGGGATAGAAAGGATTTTTCTTGCAGGACATCAAACAGATATGTGGCTGTTTGTAGAATCAGTAGAGATTTATCAAAGGCTGATATTGGTGCAACAGTATTTAACATATTTGGAGAGGATTGCACTGAAGCACGTGTGGCTGTAAGTGATAAACAAGCTAAACTAATAGGGATGAGTGATTATCTAAAATTGGCATGTTCCATGAGGCTAAATGGAAATTACATATATAATAAAAGGAAATGTAAACTAGAATTAAAAAATGGAAAAAGTTAACCCCTCCCCATCTTATATCTGTTAATTCTTTCACTTCCATTAGCTAAACTATCGTAGTTTTTAACTCCACCATTAATTCTAGACTGTCTTGGGAACTCTTTAAATTAGTGGTAGGGGAATTCCTAAATCTGTTTGGAAAATCCCTAAATACGCTATAAATACTTGGTAAATCGAAAATAAACACATATCTTTGCAATAGTTATTAAAAAAAACAATTTGCGTATGAAAAAGATTATTGGTATTTTAGCAACATTGATGATGTGTTTCACATTATCTTCTTGTGTAACAGCAGCACAAGCTCAAGCTGATGGTGTTTATTACGATGACAATGTTGACATCAGTGTAGTTGTTACTTATGGTACACCTTACTATAATACAGAAGGTTTACTATTGTACTATATCTATCGTGATATGTTCTATTATCCTTATTACTATCATAATAGGTATTATCTACATAGGTATCACAGACCATTGCCTCAAGAGAGAATGAGAATGTATAGACCAGTTCCTAGAGATTTCTATAGACATAAGCCACCTCGTAGGTATCATGTGACACCACCAAATAGGAGTACATATCACATGAGACCTAATACACACCCAACTCAGCCAAGACCAAACAGAAATGTTAGACCAAACACTAATCATAGACCAAATAGCGGCATGAGACCTAATACAAATATTAGACCTAATAATAATAGAGGTGGTAATGTTGGTAGACCAATGACACCAAGAAGCTCAACTAGGGCAACTTTAGGTGGTGGAAATCGTGGTCATATCGGTGGTAGAAAATAAAATATTAAAAAACATTAAAAAAAAGTTGCGTAAAATTTGGAAGTTAGAAAAAAAACTTATATCTTTGCACTGTCAAAGTAAAAGAAAAAGATTAACGTTACAAATTTAATTTAGATTATGGAAGCAAAAATTTTTGTTATCACTTTCCCAACTATGGAAACAGTTGCGGAGAAAATTAGCTCAATTCTTGATGATGTTTTCAATTGCAAACCAAAGAATACTGAGTGTAAAAGAACAAAGTGTTGCGACACTCCTAAGAGAAAGGCTTGGGATGATTTGACACCACCAAAGTTCAAAGTAAGAAACGAGTTTGGTAATGCGCCAATCCCAGAGTGGGGTATCGGTGGTAAACCAGCTGATGATAACCTTCGCTTCGGCTATCAAGGCCCTTGCATTGATGAACCAAGAAGGTCGGACTATGATGACCGTGAGGATTTCGAGTACGACCATCAGTTGTTTGATGAATACGTTTCAGCAGCAGAGGATTGTATTGCTCGTGGTCTAGAAAAGAAATCAGATGCTCCTATTCATAGATGTGAAGCCATCCGTAAAAGACTGAACGAAGCCCCTCCGATGGGAGTCGATTTAATAGGTGAAACGGACTGGTGGGACGAAGACGATTGGGAATTCTAAACAACAAAAAATAAGAGATACACGCTAATGTATCTCTTATTTTTTTTGTATTATTTCATTAGTTGATGTAAATAAATTATCTCTATAAAATGAAGGTTTTTTTACTAAAGAATCAATTAATGAACTAGTATAATATAAAACTTTAATATTGTTTTCTCTGTATAAAATGTATTTTTTTAAATTTCTTATCAAATAAAGCAAATATTTTAATATATTTATTAAAAAAAATAGTATGAGAAAATTAATAATCAAATTAACAGAGTCTGACCTTCATAGAATCATTAAAGACTCAGTTTGTCAAATAATAACAGAAACCATTAGATATAAGCTTCCAAGATTTCTTTATCATAAAGCACCTATTGCTGCTAGGAAATCTATTATGAAAAATGGGTTAATTCCTTCTATTGGCGATTCATATAAAGCACATTGGAATGACAGAGAAGATTTAAAGCCTTACGTTTTCTTATATGACCACAATACAATTAGCAATGGTGAATATGACTCAACTTACGATGATGATATTTTCGCAGTTGATGTTTCACAATTAGATAAGAAACATATATTTAAAGACCCAGATAAATCAATGAAAGGGTGTCTTGCTTATGATATTCCGATACCTATTTCAGCGATTAAAATGGTTTATAAAGGGTCTAATAGAGATTCAAGTGATTTATCTGTTCATTCCCATATATATGAGGGTATAAACAATGGTGTTGAGTTTAAAGAGGGCAGTGACGAATATGGTGGTCGTAGTGTCGGCGCGTATTATAACGGTCATGAGGTTGGATATTTAAACTATTATATATGTTATCCAGATGACATTTATAGTAACATAAGCGACAGCATTGAAGACGATGATAATATTGCATATGATGTAGTTAGGAGGCTTGACAATAATAAGCGTATAATTGACCTTGCCGATATTGATGTTGTTAAAGATTTTCGAAATATGGGAATATCCAAGAGGTTGTTGGAGTATGTTCTTAGCAAATACGGTGATTATCAGTTTTACTTAAGGGTATGCCCAACAGACGGTGTTGATGAAGCCACTTTAGCTAATTCTGTTATGAAATATGGTTTTATCAAGGTTGGAGAGAGTGCTGATGGAGGAACTTTTTTAATTAAGAAATAATCTTCGAAGGTTAAATAATATTAAAATTGGAGTAGTTATTTGGCTATTCCAATTTTTTTTCATACCTTTGCAAAAACGAAACTATTATGACAAAAGATACATTTGAAACAATTACCAAAGATGGAAGACTCCTTTACGAATATGTAAGGGGTTCGCATCTGTATGGTCTTAACAATGAGGATTCTGACGTTGATACAAGCGGACTCTTCATTGCTAAGAAAGAGTCTCTTCTTGACCTTGGAATTGGCTATCAAGACCAAGTATCAGACGAGAGAAACGATACAACATGGTATGAGATTGGTAAGTTCTGCAATATGCTGTTGAAGTCAAATCCGACAGTATTGGAGGCATTGTTCGTCCCAGAATCTAAGATTATCACACCTCCAAGTGAACTCATTGCACCTCTGTTCGCCAACAGAGACCAATTCATTACCAAGGAGTGTTTCAAGCCATTTATTGCCTATGCTGTTGAGCAGATTCATAAGGCTAGGGGCTTAAACAAGAAGATTGTGAATCCAGTGACAGAGAGACTTACTCCTTTTGATTTTGCATACACCTTCTATAACCAAGGTAGTACAAAGATTAAGAATTGGCTTAATAACAGAGGTCTTAACAAGGATTTCTGTGGTCTCGTACATATCCCTAATATGCACGATACATATGGCGTGTACTACGATTGGGGTGCTCATATCCATCACAACCTTATTAAATACGAAGACCTTGAAATGGCTGCATTCGGTGCAAACGCATTCGTTCTTCTATTCTTCGGATGGTTTGGCTATGGACAAGTAGACGAGGACACCAAGAAGTTTGCTAAATTCATCAGACAGTTCTATGGTATCAATACCAAAAAGCAACTAAAGGAGTGGTACGATAAAAACCAAGAGGTAATTCATTATCGTGGTATGTGTCTTGAGAACTCAACCGACATGAGAGGTTCTTCTGTTTCAAAGGGAGAGAAACCGCTTTGTTGGATGGTGTACAATGAGAGTGGATTCAAAGACCACTGCAAGAAGTACAAAGAGTACAAAGACTGGGAGAAGTTCCGTAATCCAAAACGTTATGAGTCAAATATTGATAAGAACTATGACTCAAAGAACATGATGCACTGTGTTAGACTTATGCACATGGGTCAAGAGATTGCAGAGGGTCGTGGAATCAACCTTGAGAGAACATGGGATAAAGAATTCCTTATGAACATCAGAAACCATAAGTTTGAATATGACGAGCTTATGGCAAGAGTGGATGCCGATAAGGTGAAACTCGATGAAGCCATCAAGAACTCTACACTTAGAGAGACTATTGATGTGAATGCTGTAAACGACATATTAATTGAAATAAGAAAGAAAGCTTATGGGATGCTTTAATAAGACAGGATTCTTTAGCCATCTTCCGATAACTTGTGGGGATGAAATTGTGATGTTTGTCTGTGCTGACAGCTATTCTAGGTCATGCACTAGAGACGATACACCTATCAGCATTGTTGGTACAGGTATGACTCCAATTGCACCCCCATTTTTCGGTGAATACGATGACTATGGAGCAATTGAGAATGTGGTTGATGATGCCAACCACCAACTTTTTACAAAGACTTTTGGAATGACTCTTGAGGAATTTTGCGATGTCATGCACGACCTTTCAGGAGTTACCATTGGTGACGTGAAAGAACGTCTCGCTGAGTTGAAAAATGGTGAGAAAGACCCAAATAACTATCACCATGAAACCATCGAAGACTATGAAAAGCTTTTATCGTTGCTTGAAAAGGTTTTCGGACATGAGCCAGTAATGCGCAAGTATGAAGAGAATAACGAACACTCGGAAGAGCTTAGAAAAGTCTATGCTAGTATGCATGATTACGAGGTTAAAAGGTACAACGGCACGTGTTTTATGCTTTGCATGGAGCATAAATCTGTGTACGATAAAATGGTTGCGGTTGGTAGGGAGCACTATTTCGACTATTGGATTGGCTATAAAGACGAAAAAAAGGTAACTCCAGAAGAGGCATTCGACAATACAGCCGAATCAATGATGAAATTGTCTGAGTTTTCTGAGGAATATATGGGCAATCCATTTAAGTTTGGGTTGGGAACTGAAACTATAGACTTTATCGACATGCTATCTTCTAAACTAGAAAACCGTGAAAACAGTACAGAAGAGCAGTTGGAGCAATTGAAAAACCAATCTAAACTTCTTGACCTTCTTAACTTCTCTAGAGACATAATGAAGATGCATGAGCATTTTGGTATAAAGGCTTGTATGCATGATACGGTACATACCGATAAAACTGATTTTGCCCTCTATAACAATATGAGGGGTGATATAACCGCTTTCAAAGACATTGCTTGTAACTTTGTTTACTTCATTGAGTCAATGAGGCGAACATGCACAACATTTGAGCCATCACCATATCACAATCAGACTGTGTGCTATGAGACAGTTATTCCAATTTTTGAAGAGATTTTGGCTACCTTGAAGCGAAAAGCTAAAAAATATGGGGAAGAATAGTTAAAATCTGTTAAATCATTTGGATATTAAAAATAAAAAATATATCTTTGCATTGAAAATTATCTTAAATTTTAAAAAATGAATAGAGAACAGTTACAAAAATTAGCAAGCGAGTGGACTCGCATGGCTAAAAACGACATTAGAAACAAGGTTATCTCTTTTATGAGAGAGGTTGATGCCAGCGAGAGAGAACTTGCTTACGTCCTAGCAATTTCTGACGGAGAACTGAAGCAAATTCTTGAGGGTAATGGAGAGATTACACTCTCAACATTCGCCAAACTGCTTATTGCAACTGGCAACGCCTTAGAGATTAAGCCTATTGAGGACACCCCTATCGGTGATTATGAGAACATTCCTACTGAGGAAGAGTTTGAGCGTCCGCTTCCACGTCCAAACGTGTTTGCACGTCCGAAGCCACAGCCAATGCAGCCTCAGTTTGGTAGACCAAGCTTCTCTCGCCCTATACCTCCTATGCACGAAGAGGATGGAAACGATTTCATTCCACCAATGCCAGAGGAATTGCGCAGAGCAATGGAAGAGAGATATGGCAGACCTGTACATCGTCCTGAGCAGCCTCGTGATGAATACGGACGCTTCGCGCCTAAACATCCTCAGATGCACAAGGAAGAAGCTCCTAGACGTGAGGTTTCTCCTTTCGAGTCTAAGTCAACTGATGAACTTGTAAAGATTATCAGAGAGAGACTTTGGGATTCTGAAATTAACCTTAATCGTGCTTCTAAGGCAGAGCTTGTAGCCTTCCTTGACGAAAAGAACAAGCGCATGGCTGAGTACAAGCGTATGAAAGCTCTTGAGGAAGACCCAAAGGTTAACGAGTTTAAGAGCAAGATGAAGAACACTCTCCGCAACAATCCGCATCTGCGTGAGTGGGCTAAGAAGTTCTTGGGTGAATTGATTGACGCTGAGTAAGTTTTCAGATTTTTTCATAATACTTGATTTTTAGGTGGGTGGAATTTAAAAATTCTTCCCACTTTTTTGGTTTTTTAACATTTTTTGTATATATTTGCATAAAATGTTAAAAATGGCAAAGAAAAAGAAAACAGTAGAAAAAATAGAATATCCTTGGAGTAAGTACCAATTAGACATCTTCGATTATATCGAACATGGACAAGGACATCTTGTGGTTGAAGCTGCTGCTGGAAGTGGAAAAACATCAACACTTGTGAAAAGCCTTGAGTTAATCCCAGAAACCAAGAAAATTTTACTAACAGCATTCAATACAGACATCGTAAAAGAATTGGAAAAGAAAACCAAGGACTTGAAAAATGTTGACACAAAGACACTGCATGGATTAGGATTAGCATTCTTGAAGAAAAACTTTCCAGAGAAAAAACTTGTGCTAACCCCATTCAAATATGATTCTTACCTACAAGAGAATATCAGTGATTTAACATCAATCAACACTTATAGATTAGGCGGAAAATATTTCAAGTATCTAGATAACATCAAGAAATACATAAATTACGGAAGATTCTATTTATGTGAGACTGTTAAAGACCTTGATTTTATCCAAGATAGGTACGATATAGAAACTATTGCAGACGAAAAGGAGATTGCACTTGAAGCGTTGAGGTGGGGTAAAGAGGAACTAGACTATATCGACTACGGAGATATGATTTGGATGCCCCATGTGCTTTATTTAAAGCCTCTAGGACTGCTTTACGACTTTATCATGGTAGATGAATGCCAAGACATGAATAAAGCAGAGAGAGAGCTTATTTTGAAGTGCTTTAAAATGGGCACAAGATTGATAAGTGTTGGAGATTCTCAGCAAATGCTGTACTCATTTGCTGGTGGAGACCCACAATCATTCAATGCCCTCAAGTCAATACCAAATACAGTTTGCTTACCTCTTAGTATTTCGTATCGCTGTGCATCTAAAATTGTGGATTTTGCAAAGAGAATTGTTCCATCAATTGAGCCAAACAATGACGGTAGGGTTGGAGAAATTCTATATGACGTACCACTAGACGTTGTTTGTGACGGAGATATGGTACTTTGTCGAAACAATGCTCCACTAGTTCAAGCGTATAACACTTTCTTGAAATTAGGTAAAAAAGCATTTATTAGGGGAAAAGATATAGGCGCAAACTTGAAAACATTGGTAAGAAGTACTAGACAAGATAAGCTTAATGCTGATTTAAAGGATGATGGTGTATTTGTAAGGCTATATGACGATTTATTTGTTTCTAGGAATAAACTGATGGACAAATTCGGAATAGACGAAGAGACAGCAATTAAAAGCCAACAGATACAAAGCAAACTTGATAGTATAAAGGCATTAGAAATTCTCTCTGAGGGATTAAATACAGCAGAAGAGGTTATGGCTAAAATAGATGAGATTTTCCCAGCTAGAGATAAAAAAGATGGTATTGCACTATCTACAATACATAAGGCAAAGGGTCTTGAGGCAAATAATGTATACATTGTGTGTAACTCACTGATGCCTAGCAAATCTGCCAAGAAAGACTGGGAAATCAAACAAGAATATAACCTCATGTACGTTGCCTATACTAGAGCAAAAAACACACTTGGATTCATTGACGAAAAAGAATTTGAACAATTTGATTTCTCAAACAGCAACAATATAAAGATTCTGAAGAGAATTGAAACTCAAGTAAATCAAGTACTTAATAAGTCAACGAAGATTGTGCTCAATGAAGCCAACGTGAAAACAATAATTAAAAACGCACAAAAAATAGATAAGGATATACTTACTAGTGCTACAGTAAGCATGAATTCAATGGGAAAAAGAAAAGTAAACGCTTTCTCTGACCTACTTAAAAATAAAAAAACAAAAAAAGTAAAATTATGAACACGAACAAAGTTAAGGAAATAATCAAATTAAGCACTAGCTGGTGTGGGCCTTGTAGAGCATTTGGAAGTACATTTCATAGAGTAAGCGAAATGGAAGAATATAAGGACATTGAGTTTAAGGAAATTGATATTGAAAAGGATGAAGACGGTGAGGTACTAGCTGAAAAGTATCAAGTTAGGTCAGTTCCTACAACAGTATTGGTAGGCGAAGACGGTGAGCCTATATACAAGGTAATGGGAAATATCCCTGAAAAGGATTTCATTACTATAATTAATGAGTCTCTAAAGGATAGGTAATATGGTTATCGGATTTGCTGGACGAATGCGAAGTGGTAAGACTGAATTGGCTAAGATTTGCGAAGCGAATGGTTATCAGAAACTTTATTTTGCATTACCACTAAAGCAACTTTGCGCAGACATATTGGATATATCAATTGATGAACTCAATAGAGCTAAGAATGAAGGTATTCCAATCCAGATAACAATTGGAGAAGATGTCTGCCAAATACTATCTGAAGAAACTGATATACCATTAGAAATCACTAAAGAACTCTGTAACGGTAAATATATAGAAACCGTTAGGGATATGTTGCAATTCATTGGTACTGACTATATTAGAAGGTATAACAAGGATTGGCATGTCAACAAAGTTAGAGAAATGATAGATGAAAATACTGATTATGTAATTGATGATGTAAGATTTCCTAATGAGAAAAAAATGATTGAAGACCTAGGAGGTGATTGCTGGTTCGTTACTCGCACAACACTAGAAAACGTATCAAACCACGAATCTGAAACATCAATAACATGGAAAGACTGTTTTAATAAAGTTATAATCAATGATTCTACATTACATGAAATGCTATTTAAGTGGGAGATATTCATGGATAATTACACTCGCTCTTGCGCCATTAGGGATGACGAGTTTAACAGAATATTGGAAAATGGTTCTGCGAATGAAATAGCATCATTGTCAGTACTCAGTATGCTTATGCTCTCTAAGGCATTATTCTCATATGTACCGAAAGCCGTTGATGAAAGCAATATTGAAAACATTAGTATGAATGAAGATAAAAGTGTTTTTATTAAGTATAAGGATGGAACTATCGAAATGATAGATAACCCATTAAACATTGAAGATTTAAAGAGATATGTCAGTTAAAGTAGATGTAAAATATAAGGATGGGTCTAAAATATTTATGACCTCAGACAATCATTTTTCTCATAAAAATATTATTGAATTTTGTAATAGACCATTCAATAGTGTTGAAGAAATGAACGAAAAAATGATTGAAAATTGGAACAAGGTGGTTCCAGATGATGGCCTAGTTTTTCATTTAGGCGATTTTGGATGGGGTGGGTATCAAGAATATAAAAAAATAAGAGAACAATTGAACGGTAAAATCATACTAATTAAAGGGAATCATGATTGGCGCAACGGTTGTCAGTCAGAAGCACAATATAATGAGCTTTTCGAGTTTTCTACACAACAGTTACTTATCGAAATTGAAGGTAGGAAAGTCTATTTGAATCACGTTCCGTTCCTATGCTATGGTGGAACATACCGTGACCCAAAAGGTCTTGTATATCAATGTCATGGACATGTTCACCTGTCTAAAAAAAACCCAAAAGGATTAGATATTCAAAGAGTTCTTAAATATGAATTTCCAACACAATATGATGTAGGTGTTGATTTCAATAATTATACACCAATTTCATGGCTAGATATTAATTTTAAAATTCAAACACAAATTAAAGAAAATAAAAATATGAAAATATGGATGGAAAAATCCAAATAATTTAAACACTATTTATTTGGGTTTTTCCACAATAATGCAATATTTATTTAAAAAAGATATTGTATGAAAAATAAATTTTACACAAAAAAACAAATAATTTTTTTAAAAGAAAATATTGATAAATTCGGTGTTGATTTATGCGCTGAAAAAATAGGAAAAACATCTAGAAGTGTTATTAATAAATGCTACAGAGAATTTGGAAAATGCAATTTTAAATGCTATGCTAATGAAGAAGAAATAAAAAAACTTAATTTTAATGATGATTTTAAAGAATTAATATTTGACTTTACCAAAAATAAAACTCCAGAAATTTTATCATATTTTATAGGATATTTTTGGGCAGATGGATACGTGAGAAAAGATGGCGCATTAGTTATGGAAATATGTTTAAACGATGCCAACGATTTAGAACCATTATTTAATAATTTATGTAGTTTTACTACGTATACTAGAAAAAGGGAAAATAAAAATCAACAAAAATCATTTTTTTATTTAGATTACGATAGAATTATTCCAAATTTATTAAAAAAACTAGGAAAATATCCAAATTCGGTAGAAAATCATGAAAAAATTTTGAATTTTATCCCACACGAGTATCATAAATATTTTATTAGAGGGTTGATTGATGGCGATGGGTGTTTATATATCTCTAAAGAAAATAGTAAACATCATTCAACACAGTTGACAATATCTAGCAGATATAATCAAAATTGGGAGTATTTGATTAAAATATTAAAAACTTATGACATTGAATTTAAGCCCATACTGAGAGAATATAAAAATTATAAAAGTTCTGTAATAAGGGCAACAAATAGAAAACAAATTATAGCTTTCTTAAATAAAATATATTCCCCAAATGACGGAATATATCTAAACAGAAAATACAAAAAAATAGATTTTTTATTTAGTAAATTTAAAAAGTAAAGTAAAATGGCAAGGGTTAATGCAAACTTCATTGATTATGATAGCCACTACTATAGGATGATTGGCGAATGGGATATTACACCTGAAGAAGCATTTAAAAGGTTTTATAATTTTTTGAGAGACTTCAAGTTCATCGGTACATTCCATTACTACATGAACAAGGAGTTTGGCAGTTACTCCCAGCTTTACAAGCAGTATTTCATTGAAAGGGTAAATAATTACCAAAGTTACTGTAATATGGTTAACGCAAACCATAATAGACTGTACCGTAAAGGAGCAAATTTATACCCTTGGTATGATGACCTAGTTCTATTGTTTCCATTCGCATATAATAATGAGGATGCCTACGATAGATATGGCAGAATATCATACGGAAAACTTCACTACATTACAGAACTTTGGAGAATGTATTGCAGTGAAGAGAAAATAACTCATTCTACAATTCAAATTAAAGAAAAAGAAAATGAAACAATGGCTGGTAATCCCAGATATTCATGGCCGTCAGTTTTGGAAGGATGCGGTTTCACAGTATGAAGACAAAGTTGAAAAAATAATCTTTCTTGGCGATGAAGTTGACCCATATCCAGATGAAGGAATTACAAGGAAAGAAGCAATTAGAACACTTGAAGAAATTATTGAATTTAAACTCAATAATAGAGATAAAACAATATTACTTATTGGTAATCATGCTGCGCATTATTTTATGAAAGGATTTCCAAGGTCAACTAGATACGACTCTTCAAATGCATATAAAATAAGAGAATTGTATATCCAACATAAACATCTGTTTCAATTAGCATATGAAGAAATAATCAACGGTAAAAAATATTTATTCACACATGCTGGATTGATGAACTCTTGGATTGAACGTAATAAAGATATTATAGGAAAACCAACAGTTCATAATCTAAACAATTTAATAGATACACCTAGAGGAATAGCAGCATTATCAGATATATCAAATTATAGAACTTGGCTTGGAGAAGAAACAGGAAGTATCTTATGGTCAGATGTAAGAGAAAAAATAGACCTAGATGACTCTCTTGAGTACAATATAATCCCAAATGCTGATTCAATCGTTGAGGGATATGACTACCAGATATTCGGTCACACACAACAGAATAAAGACCCAATGATTACAGATAAATGGGCTTGCCTAGATTGCAGAAAAGCATTCATTCTTGATGAAGATGGTGTACTTACACAAGTAACAGACGAAAAAACTGAATGACTATGCTAGATAGACGTGAGAAATAAAATTAAACGTAATTTAACCTTTATAAAAATTAGTAAGGATGAAAATGTCAAAACCAACCAAGAGCACGGAACAGTACAAAATACTGAGGATGCTCAGTCGTAATGAACAAATAGAGCGCAACGGTGGCGGTCAATTTGTTTCTATGAATCGTGTCTATAAAGACAAAAGTAAGTACAATAGAAATGATAAAAAGAAAGAGTTGAGAAATAATCTCAACTCTTATTTTTTTAAAGGTTTCCAACCCCTTTTTGCCATCTTAGCGAAGTTAGCTCTTTTTCTTGTTAAAGGATTCTTAGAATGCGTAAGCTCTTCGGTTGACTTACCAGTAGCTTTTTTAGTTGCTGTAAATTTTCCTTTGTTTTTTGGGTCAATATCAATTGACTCTTCCTCTACCTTCTCTGGTTCTAGAATTCCTAACCTTCTTCTTGCTTCAGCTCTTTCCTCTGGTGTTGCCTTTTTCCTACGATTGCTTACATCACCATGACCATGAGTTGACCTAACAAAACGCTTAGTGTTAGCCATTCTTTGATTGTACTCATTTATAAGCTGCATTGCAGCCTCTCTAACAATTGTCTTCAACTCTGATTCAGTAACCTTCATAGGCTCTTTACTTTCATAATGCAAATCATCCCAAGCATCACCTACATCTTCTCCATCATATTTACCATGAACATACTTATCCATTACTCTGCCGCCATGACGAAGCTCTCTATTAGACCAGTCATTTTCTCTGTTCCTTCTAGAAATTGCATCATCTACCTCTCTACCAACAGCACCTTTTCCAACTTTATAATATGGGTCAAGACCTTGTGCAATTGGTTTTCCATCAAATCTATCCCAAGAATACCAATTTTCAGCACCTTTTAAATCCATGTCATTACCCCATTCCCATTCATCGTCCTTAAGTGCATCTTCGATTTCATTACTTTTATATGGGTTATCCAAATAACCTTCATCATCAATGTACTCCTCACCGCTAGTTAAATCACGATTGGGAATGTTCCAATTTTTAGGCTTAGTCCACCTACCACTGAAATTATCAATATCATAGTCCAATGTTGTTTCAGATAATATCTTCATCGCAGCCTCTTTAACAACTTGCTTAAGCTCTGCCTCAGTTAATCTCATTTGTTTACTCATATTTTTAGTTTCTAATACGTTATTAGATTTTGGCCAGAGAACCATACAAGTGTCATAGCTTGCGAATGGGTCTTCAACAGTTCCAGCAGCCATACACTTAATATATCCTTCAATATTCATTCCATCATCGAACATTATCTTAATGGCATATTGTTTTGAACGTGGCATATGGTCGTATGGGTCATAGTCACAATATCCACCATCAGACTCCATGCTATCAGCATTGTTTAAATGTCCACAAGGCTTCAACTCAACCTCACAACCTAAAGATGTAATTGCTCTGTAGTAATCGTCAATTGCTTGCCAAGCTTCATCGTGGTATTTCCTTGAGTCAATACCATACTTCTTTACAATTCTGTAAATCTGGTTAATTCTAGCCTTGATTGTCTTTGGTCTTCTACCCATGAACTTCTCTACATCTTCTGTATTAGCTAAGTTTTTTGGTCTTGACTCGTTTATCTTGTCTCTAAGCCTCTTTTTAAGCTCTTCCTTGAGCGTAAAGTTGACAAGGTATAACTTCCTCTGCATTGTGCCAATGAACGTCTCACACTCGCTCTTAATGCCCACGTATTTCTCACCCATTCCCTCAAGTTCCTTCAAGAATGACTGAGTAGCAGAAATAACATCTTCGACAAATGATTTCAAAGATGTAATCTTATAACTCTTTGGAGTAAAACCATTTAACTTGATTTTACCGCTAATTGACTGTTCTACCTCAGATACCAAATCCTCAAAATTTGAAATCTCATCGGCAATGTCATCACACAACTCATGCTGAGATAAGTTATCAGCACTCCAGTGCAGATTCTTTATCCCAACCTTCCAAGCTTCACATTCTTCAATATAATTAAGAATATTCTTGTTCATATTATTTTTATTAGTTATCTAAGTTATCTTCAGAACCATCGTCAGTGCCACCTTCAACATCAACAATCTGGTTCTTCTTTCTTCTGTTTCTTCTTCTTTCTGCTCTGTAGTCTTCAACGTCCTCTTCAGCTTCAATCTGCATTTTCTCGTTTTCAACCCAAGAACGAGTTCTCATTCTCGAATCAACATAAGCCTTTGGCACACCGCTGCCTAAGATATAGGCCCCACTTGCCATTAATAACATTGCCATGTCGCCCATATCAGTGTCTATTTTACCATCATAAGTGACATCATATATCAGCACAAAACACATAACCAAACCAACAATAACGCCAATTAATGCAGATGCCAATAATGTTATACTATTGACACTCATTGATGACTTATCATCAATTGATTCTTTTATATTCCTTATTACACCCATATTACATAAATATCTAAAAATATTTAAAATATTTGTTTTTTACAATTATTAATTATATATTTGCCTAAAATAAACAAAATATGATGGAAAAAGACCTTAGAATTAAATTAACCAAAAAAATACTTATCCAATTCTTAAAAAAAGAAAAGGCAGTGGGAATTATGTATGTTTACGGATATTCAAGATATGGTTCAATTGTCGGTAATAATATAATAAGAATTAATAACGCCATCAATACTATTGGAAACACTATTTCAAAAAATAAAATAAAAGAAAAATTAAAATCAATAATAGGGGGTTTATATACACCTAATGACTTGATATTCCCAATAAAAATGAAAAATACTTTAGATGGATTATATACCATATATTTAAATTGGTGTAATTACATAGATGAAAATTGGACAGAAATTTATGAAAGTTATAAGAAGCTCAATACCATACACAAGAAAAAACGTAATGGAAGATAAAAATTCCATGTATATCTTCACAGACAACACAGACAGGGATAGTGGAAAGTCACTTATCCCAAGTACCTCATGGTACTCACAGAAATATGGAGAGGGTAAACACTATCCATCAATGACAACAGCATTGATTAGAGGTCTTGACAATGCATACCCAATTACAACACAACGCTGGTATAACTCGCAACATAAAGGAATAACTGGTCGTTGGACTGATGATGATTTTGATGAATTTAAAAAAGTAATTGATGATGATTTTGAAGAAATATATAAACATGCCAAAAACTATAAACAAATAGTATTTCCAATCGGAGGAATTTTTAATTCAAAAATATCACAATTAAATAAGGTACGAACGCCAAAACTATATTCGTACCTTATGGAAAAATGTAAAACCCTTTTATCCATTTAATTACCATCATAATAATAATAATCTTCATCAATAAATTTTTTTTCCCAAGGAGTCAAATCTCTTTGCATATACCCCATTAATATGCCAAGATATTCCTCTTTTTTAACATTTTCTTCTTCATTACTTAAATTCCAATCTAAATTTCTACTGAAATTATTTAGCAAGTTTACTAACACAGAACCCTTTTTTGATTCATAGTTAACCCAGTAATATGCTTTATATTCATCAATTAATTCAGCAAAATAATTAGAATGTTTGCCATTCACAATTTCTTCATCAACAAGAGAATCACCCCATGAATTCCTTGGATTTTTCACAAAAATAAGTCTTAAATACCTTTTTATTAATTCTGGCTTTAAATTCTTAACCTTAAAATAATCTAATAAATTACCACTATCAGTATAGTTTTTTAAAACCCTTAGAGCATCGCTTAACGGCATTTCATTCAATTTATTGTACCAACCAATATATTTACCCTTCAATGACTCAATCCTAGGGTCATCAGAAAAATCTTGAACAATAGTGTTATCATAAGAAGAATGGTCGAAACCAGTGAACAAATTCTTTGGCGACACCTCTTCCATATCTGTATTAACTTTCGATAAATCATATATGACAGAGCCGTGCTTCGTGTTGTCATAGTAATTAACACCACTGACATTCACACCATTGTAACCATTCCATTCCATAAATACAGTGGAAAATGAACGAATATCATTGTCATTTTGACCTAGTTTTTGAGCCATCCTAGTCAATTCATAATAACTAGGACACCTCAAACCCAAACCATCAGCATTTGCCTTTATTTCTTGATATAAACGAGAATTGCTGTAGTTAGCATCCTTAGAGCTAAAATGACCCATATATGCTATATTATTAGCCATATGGTTCAAATTCGCTAACATAGTATATAATACATCACCTTGC
>Ga0247611_10004901_pt1 | contig 18205 bp, 19 predicted proteins | sample 177DNAGHGhighgp2_FD_192422 | JGI IMG/M metagenome (GOLD analysis project Ga0247611, IMG submission 192422) | Sheep rumen microbial communities from Palmerston North, Manawatu-Wanganui, New Zealand - 1770 DNA GHGhigh gp2 | ecosystem: Host-associated > Mammals > Digestive system > Stomach > Rumen... | reverse complement strand
TCAGTAGGTTTCTCCCGAAAGGACAGAATAATGTGCTGCACATTCCCAAGAATGGGAGTACTTTCTTGTTCTATTGGCATAAGGACAAAATAATGATGAAAACAGCAGGGAGAATGACTTTGATTTTTGAATCACCGAAGAAAGGAGGCAACCAATGAGACCACCGCATCCAATAACATCCGAAATGTTGAGCAAACGTGATGAATATCTCATGCTCATAAGCAGCATCACAGGCATACCAAGCGATGACATCATGGGGCGTTGCCGAACTCGCGACATATCTGACGCGCGGCACCTTCTCATGTGGGCACTCACTCGGCTTTGTGGTTACTCCACAACGCAAGTCGGCCTCATGGTCCATCGCGACCATGCCTCGGTGGTGCACAGCAAGAACTTCATCGAGTTCTTGCCCGACTTCGCACCTTTACGTCTTCATGGCTATAAAAAGACTCTATTGCAAACCTACGAGGCTCGCAGAAAGGAAGCCGGCTATGAGTAAACGACGCAATGACTGGTTCATGTTCTTATTCGTGCTGCCGTTTGCTATACTTGGTCCTATCATCATCTACATTGGTGCCAAAGACCAGGAAGAACATAAACTGCAGCAGATGGAGCAAGCCGTGAAAATTGATAGACCAAGGTATGATCCAAGAGAGGACAGCCTGGTTACTCGTGAAGACTCAATCCACTTCTATGAAGATGGCATGTAAACATAGTAGGGCAACAAATCTATTTATTAATCCAGTTAGTAAAATGTAGTTTATTATTCTTGCCCTACTTTGATATAAGGCGGTCACAAACCAAAAGTTTAACCAGTTAATTAAATTATTTGTCTCAGACCGCCTTTAACCACAGTGCTCGCCATTGCGAGCATCCATTTGTGTTCGTTGGCCTGGAGCGTGATGCTTCAGGCTTTTTTCTTGAGTATTTAAGAAAAATTTTTGAGCCGAAAACACGAATTACAAGAACTACACGCACTACAATGCACAAAATCAACGCATTAAGACGAAAAACAAACGCCTACAACGAACTACAAAACGCTACATTTTTCTACATTTTATATATTTTACTACATTTTATATACAAATACTACAAATGTAGTGCGTTTTTCAAAAAATGTAGTTTCGTTATAATGCTTATTATAAAGCATTTAGGTGTTTGTTAGAAAATGTAGTGCGTGTAGTTCGCAAAAAATGTGTGCCAAAAATATTTTTTTGTTTTCTTCAATATGTTATTGAAACCAAAAATATGTGTAACTTTGCAACTATGTCGCAGTTCTGCATCTATATAAAGCTCGAGAAGTACCTGGCAGAGTGGCTCACCCACTCACTGGGCAATCCGGTGCGCTTCCCAGCATCGAGCAATGAGAACGCAGTCATCCGTTGCTTCTTGCAGAAACTTCCCAAGGACAAATTGCCCGAGACTCAACAGCCCGATGAAATCGCCATTTGCATCCCCGACAGCAAGGCAAAGCCAGCAAGCTCGTGGAACTACATGGGCGAGAAAGGCAAGAAAGCTGTGAGAGAGGCAATACTTGACCTATTCATCCGCAACCTTTGGAATGATCTTCAACGACTCGAAGGCTCATCAATCGGAATCAACACTCGCATCGCTGCATGGTGCGAGATGCACGGCATCGGGTTAGACCGAGTTGAGACTGTTAGGCAGCGTTATTATCGTATTCGCGACGCGTATACGAAAAAGGGTATAAATCTCCAAAATTCTACTCGAGGAAGCTCCGACAGTTTGACCCGAATTCCGGATTTCTGAACAAGGTTGCACAAACCTGAACAAAGTTGCACAAAGTTGCACAGATAGCACAAGTATAAACACACTTCAACAACTCCACACAAAATGAAACAACTCTTACAAAACATCAACAAGGTTGAATATATTGAGCCACGTTACTTGCTCAATGTTCAACTCGTGAAGAACGACAAGGTGGTGCTGCGCTATTGGCGCAACTTCGTTGAGCAACCAATCGATGGACTGGCGCAGTGCGAAGTTACCGAGGCTGTTGACGATGGCACACGCCTCAGAACCGTGAAGCTCACCTTCCACTCTGCCTGCCCAATTGTCGCTGATGACTTGCGACTGGCATGGCGCATCACCACCGTGACAGGTGAGCAATATATAATAGCTACCACCGAGACACCCTACCCGGTGGCTCTCGTGCAGAACAGTTTCCCTGATGAAGCGACCGACCGAAGCGGTTATCAAGTCACTGTCACATGGAAAACACCACTCTCACTGCTGCGTATCATGGATTAATGGTATTTTAAACTGCAATGATAGGTTACTATCTTTGCAAAAAATGTTTTCACTATGGAATATCAGATAATCATTGACGACTATATTGGCGACTGGTGGGCATCGACCGACAAGCAGTCGATACGCCACAAGCTCGACAAATATAAAGACCAGCATGTTGATGTCAAAATATCATCTCTCGGGGGGAGCCTCGATGATGGTCTTGACATTCGGCAGCAATTCCTGGATCATGGCGACGTGACAGCACACCTTAGTGGCTTCGTTGCAAGTGCTGCCACCGTCATCGCCATGGGTGCTAAGCATATAGTCATGGGTAAGTATGCCCTGTTCCTGGTTCACCAGTGTTCCAATGCAGTTTTTGTGTGGGAACAAATGAACGCAGACGATATGCAAGCTCTTATCGACCAACTCCAAAAGAATAAGGAGGACAACGAGAAAATCGACATGGTACTTGCAGCCATGTATGCCTCTCGTTGCAAAGGTCACACTCAAGACGAACTGCTTGAGCTGCTCAAAGAGAGCAAGTGGCTCACAGCGCAGGAGGCTCTTGACTGGGGTTTCATCGACGAGATCTCTGAAGAGAGTGCCGCCGATGCACCTCAAATGACAACTGCTCTCGCCAAAAAATTCAATGCAGCTGGTCTCCCATTAAACGGCTTGGAAATCCAACCCGATAATGGGGGCAACGCGCTGCGACACATCTTCGATGCCTTGAAGTCAATCAAGGACTTAATCACTCTCAATAATTCTAACCAAGCTGCCATCGACAGCAGCACTAAAAACATCATCACAATGAAATTTGAAATTCTGTGTGCACTACTCGCTGTTGAAGCGTTCAATAGCGAAGAAGGCCAGGTCACTCTTACAGTTGACCAGTTGCAGGCGATTGAAAACCGCCTGAATGAGCTCCAGTCGCAGCACACAGCCGATGCTGATGCAATCGCTGAGCGCGACAACACTATTGCTGCTCTCAATGAGCAGATTGAAAATCTCCAGGCACAACCTGCCGATGAGACTAACAGAGTTGACGAAGCTTCGGAGGATAACAATGTCGCTCCTGTTAACTCGCTTGAAATGTATAACCAAATCAAAGATCTTTTATAAGTATGGGAAAAATCATCATCACTCCTGACGAACTTGCGACCAGTGCTCACAAGTATCGCAAAGACCTTATTCAAATGCCCATGCACTCCATGCGTGAGACTACTCAACACATGACCGTGCGCCGTGGCATCCGCTATGCCGAGACAGTGGGCGAGCTCAGCGGCGACATCGACCTGGGTCCCTACAGCGAGACTCGCGAAGATGACAACAACATGAACATCAAGGGGCGTACTCTGTACACCTACCTTGGTAGTGTCATCAAGAATTTCTCTCCTAATAGTGTAGTTCAATCTATCTATGATAGCATCATCACCAAGGGTGAGAATCTTAAAACTGTTGACATTGCCCTGCGAGTGCTCAGCTACTTGACCGCTAAGATGGGTCACAACCTGCAAAGCCACATTTGGAATGCTGTGCGCAACGACAACGGCACTACCAGTGCTGACCTCTTTAATGGCTTCGACACCATCACCGCCAACGAGATCACTGATTCTAAAATCACAACTGCTCTCGGTAACCTTTATGAGTTTGGTGAGGCTATCACTGCAAGCAATGCTGTTGACCAAATCAAGGCATTCTGCGAGGCAGCGAGCGAGTTCCTCGTTGACGCTGGCCAGGAGACTAAACTTTTCTGCTCTCCTGCAATCTATCGTGCATATCTCAAAGACTACCAGAGCACAGTTGGTGCTATACCTTACAATACCGAGTATCGCAAGGCTGTTGTTGAAGGCTTCGAGAACGTTCACTTCGTGCCATTGTACAACAAGGCTGACTCGCCTTACATCCACCTCTCGGCTGCAAGCAACATGCTCGTAGGCGTGAACCAGGAAGGCGAGGATGAGAATATCACCGTCGAGAAACATCATGCTTTTATTCTCCAGTACATCGCAACCATGTTCTTCGGTGTTCAGTTTGAATCTATCAACCCCGAGCGTCTGCTCGTTGGTAAGTTGTATTCTACATCTGCTTCAGCTGGCGGTAGCGAAGGTAATCATTAAAAAGAAAGGAGATTGAATTATGCCTACTACAAATCCATGTACTTCAACTGCACTCTATGAGTCTCTTGTTCACTGCAAGGGTACTACCGTGCTCCCAGGACTCCGTCCTCACATCTATTACATCGCCAAGAGCGATATCGTGACCTTCCCTTCCGCTCCCAACACCGTGCCCACTGGTGGCAACATGAGCGCACTCGCAACAATCAGCGAGGACTTCGTCCTCAAGGCTGACTGCAAGTGGAAGAAAATTGACATCGTAGCATCTGCATCGAATGTCAACAGCGAGAGCCAGGGCGAAGCCCCAAGCAAGACCTTCAACAATACCGGTGCATTCCGCTATCCAGGCAACAACGCCGCTGCCGCTGCGTTCGCTCGTCAGGCTAACGCCGATGACATCGTGTACTTGTGGCCACAGCGCGACGGTCAATACCGTGTTCTCGGCAACGCTATGTTTGAGACTAACACCACTCCAGCTCAAGAGAGTGGTAGCGCCGAGACCGACGCTTCGGGTACTACTATCAATGTCGCTGTAACCGACATCATGCCATCACCATTCTATACTGGCAAGATCGAGACCGAGGATGGCAACATCAGCGGTGCCGATGGTAGTCCTGTAACTGGAGGCTAAAACAGCGCTTCTTCTTATTAATACCCAGGTCGGGCACCAGTCTAAACAGTAGCCTGGATCGCCCGACCTTTTATCTATCGACTTATGGCAATAGACAAAAAATTGACTCAAGACATTGCCGATTGGCTGAACACTCAGCGCGATCAGCGAGACATAGAACATGGAGCACTCATGCTGCTCAAGTTGAACAGCAACCGCTTCCTCTATGCTAATATCATGCGCCGTCCCGATAAATATGCCGATAAGGTTGAGTACGAGCTTCGGAAACACCTTCGCATCCGTCTGGACAATATGACTAACGCCGATGTTGTCCGACTGGAGGCAAAGGTGATTCCTGCCGCTAAGCAAACGCTTGCCTCGCCTCCGGCAGTCGTATCTACCGATGCCGAACTGCCCAAGGCTAATGTCGCCAGGGGCCGTCGTGCTGACCACGACAAACTCCCTGCCGAAGTGCAAGCGTTATGGGACAAGAACTTCACCCTTTACCAAACAATCAAAGACTTGTTTGAGAGGCTGAAGGCTATGGAGAAGGCACAGCCGTGCGACCGATACGAGTATCTGAAGCTACTCGATGATGCCGACAAGCAGTACCGCGCCAATCTTGAGAACTACGATAACTACGTCGCTCCTTCTGCGCCTTCGGCTTCCTCTCCTACGTCGACAGCCGCTAAAGCTAAGTCTCCTACGGAGAACGCTGAAGACTCAACCAGTCGCGACACAGATTATCGCAAGATTAACGCTGCTCGCAAGACGTTAAGCAAATACAAAAAAGTATTTGCCAATGCAATAGCACAGGACGACATCGAGAAGGCTGCCACCGCCAAGAAGAAAATTCTTGACTCAGTGGACGCAATTCGTAGCGCTGGCGGCGTCGTTGGTGCTGCCGTCACTAACGAATTGGTTGGTCTCGGCATCCTTATGAGATAAAGATGCCAAGACTGCACAATCACTTGAGACCATTGTCGAGTGTGCCCTGCCAGGCTTACTTCGACAATCGTCTACAACTTGCAGACGTGATTGATGCTGTTCTCGATGAAATAGGCCCTGCCTCTTTATTGATTTCGACCTATTCGACAAGCGAGGCGTTCCTTAGGCGACTGCTTCGCCTAAAGAACAACGGTCGGGTAACGTCTTGCTCGCTCTTTTGCGACTTCAAGGCAGCACGCAAAACGGTACTGCTTGACAGCCTCATGACATCGGTCTGCAATGCTGTGTTCCTGTGCCAGAACCACAGCAAGGTTGTTCTGCTTCGCAACGATCGCTACTGCGTGGCGGTCGTTACTTCGCAGAACCAAACACAAGGCAATCGCACAGAGTGCGGCATTATAACCACCGAACCACTAATAATAACACAGATAGAAGATGGATTCAATAAACTCAAGTCTACCAGTATGCAAGTCCGAGGAATGGACGGCGGTTCTTGATAGAATAGCAGAACTCGCAAGGGACTTAACGCCCATCAGCGAGATTGCTGCACTGCTTGACATCAACGAGGACATGCTGCGCATGGAGATTAACGACAAGTCGTCACCGGTGCGCCACGCCTACATGAAGGCGAAGGCCGAGACTGCTCGCGAGCTTCGCAAGAATGAACTCGAACTTGCCAAGGTGGGCGCACCGCTGGCCGTTCAATTAACGTCTAACTACCTCAAGGAGATGCAAGCCGACGAAATGATATGAGACAACCACCTATCCTCGAAGCAGCTCGTGAACATCTGTTCACTTCGATGCCCGACATGGTGAAGGCCGGGCTGCCCGAAACAACACGCGAACGCCTGTTGCGCTTGCGTGATATCTATAACTATTGGCTGCAGTTCCCTGGTACTAAAGACCGAGAGATTGCTCTTTACATAAAGAACAAATATGAACTTCAGAACACGCAAGCCTACCAAGACATTCGTGTGGTCAAGGCTCTGCTTGGCGACATGCAGAAAGCCACCAAGGAATATCACCGCTGGCGTTTCATTGAAATGTGCAACCAAGCCTACGAGATGGCAAAGGTTAACCGTGATGCTAAAGCTATGGTGGCAGCAGCCGACAAGTACGCCAAGTATACCCAGCTCGATAAGGAAGACCTTGTCGACCGTGGCTTCGACAAGATTATGATTCAACCCTTCAAGCCCACCGACGACCCATCGGTGGCAGGGTTCAAGCCTGTGCCTAACATTCGGGAGCGCATCCAAAAGAAGATTGCTTCTTATTGGAGCGAAGAGGTTGAAGATGTGGAGATAGAAGATTCTGATTTCAACGAAGACGATATCTTCAAACCTAAGATTGACAATGAAGCCGATTGAACCACAACCTTTCTACCTTAACGATATTCAGCATGAAGTAATCTACACCGGTGCCAAGGACACAGTGCTATGCGCTGGACGTGCCCTCGGTAAAGGTGTTGTTCATGCAATGTGGAACTTGCGCAACATGCAGCGAATGCCAGGCAGCATCACCGGCATAGTGTCGCCCAACTGCAAACGTGCGCTGACCAACACTCTGCCTTCGATGCTTGTGCATTGGGAGCACCTGGGCTATAAGCGCAACATTCATTGGTGCATCGGCATCAAGCCTCCGAAGGCATGGCACTGGCCAGACCCAATCTTCAAACCCGAGAACTACGAGAACGTGCTGTCGTTCTACAACGGCAGCATCGGTTTCATTATCTCGCAGGATCGTAGTGGCACTTCCAACTCTCAATCCTATGACGCACTTGACATTGATGAAGCTAAGTTCATCAACTTCGAGCAGCTGAAGGATGAGACGCTGCCAGCCAACCGAGGTAACCGTCAGTACTTTGGCAAGCACTACTTTCACCACGGTATGCTCATCACAAGCGATATGCCTGTGACGAAGAAGGGCAGCTGGTTTCTCGAATACGAGAAGAAGTGCGACCACGAACTGATTGAACTCATTCAAGCCACGGTCTATGAATGCTGGCGTGTTGAGAAGAAGATTCGTGAAATGGTTGAGCGTGGCGAATCCATCCCTGCATGGTTGCGCTCACAGCTCAGGACACTTAACCGTGACCTGTGCCGCATGCGCTCGGTGGCCACCTACTACCGTGAGGCATCCACCATCTACAACATGCAAGTGCTGGGCGAAGCCTTCATCAACCAACTCAAGCGTGACTTGCCACCACTGACGTTCCAAACGTCGGTGCTGTGCAAGCGCATCGGCATTCAGCGCGATGGGTTCTATTCATCTATGACCGAGAGCAACAAGTACAGTGCAACTAACTTCGGTTACTATGATAGCCTGGAGTATAAGTTCGACAAGATTAAAGAACCTTCATCACTCGCTGATGCTGATGTCGACGCTAATGGTTCGTTGTGCATCGCCTTCGACTATAACGCCAACATCAACTGGCTTGTGGTGGGTCAGCCTCGCAAGTCTCAGCTGCTTGTGCTCAAGTCATTCTTTGTCAAGTTCGAGAGGAAGCTACCCGAACTTGTCGATGACTTCTGCAAGTACTATCGCCACCACAAGCGTCACGAGGTTATCTTCTACTACGACTCCACTGCCATCGGTTCTAACTACGCCGTCAACAATGAGGACTTCCGTTGGGTAATCATCAACGAGTTCAAGCAGCGCGGCTGGCGTGTAAAAGATGTATATATAGGCCGTCCAATGCACCACATCGAGAAGCAATTATTAATAAATCGCATGCTCGCTGGGCGTGCAAAGCTTCGACCGATGTTCAACCGTGAGAACAACGAGGACTTGCTCGTATCGGTGCAGACGGCTGGAGTTTACAATGGCAACAAGGACAAGAGAGGCGAAAAACTCGCTGAAACCGAGGAAGACCGCCTTGAGGCTCGTACCGACGGCTCCGATGCCTTCGATACTCTCTGCATCGGTTGTGAGAAGTTCCCACAAGCCCACTTCACCATCAATGTCACTTCTTCGTGGTAAGCGGTGCTCGTCGCTTCACGCGTGCGAGCGATTTGACCGCTGCATATTCCGCTAAATAGAGATAGGTAAGTCGCTCGCCGTCGTAGGGCAGTGGGGGGTCAGCTTTCGCTTAGACCGAACAAGTTCGGTCGTGGGGCGCTCGCAATTCACTATTTGTTAAGTAAATTGCTCGCAATCTGAGCGGAAACGCTCGTTTTTACCCCTCGTGCCTCGCTCTTAACCAGTTTTTTCAACACTGATTTAGAAACTGCTACGGCACGAGTAAAAACTTGCAAGTTTTTGCCAATTTGGAAAGAACTTGCAAGAAGCGGAGAACCACTTAAGTGTCTTTTTTTAGGCAAAGATGCCTTGCTATCTTTGTAAAAAATAGAAAAATATGGCTGATATTAATCAACAAGCAACAGTTCAAATAGAGGTCAACTCGGAATCAGCGAAACGGAAGATCGCTGAGCTCGAGAATAAACTCGTTGACCTGAACAAGAAGAAACAGGAGTTTGAGAAGACAGGCAACACCGCTGGCTTGGTCAAGATAGAGAAAGAGCTTCAGAAGGTTGACCGCCAGATGAACAATGCCAGGACCAATGCTCAAAAGTGTGAGGCTGCTCTCAAGAAGCTGTCGAGCGCATCACCCAAAGAGCTGCGCATGACTCTGCGCCAGCTGCAAAACGACTTGAACCACATCGAGCGTGGCTCCAAGGCGTGGAATGAGCATGTCCAGGCTATCAAACGCGTGAAAGCCGAGATTAATGCCGTTGACGCAGAGCTGAAGGAGCACAAGTCCTTGATGAGTCAGATTAAAGACGGCATTAACGGCTGGGGCATGACTATTGCTTCGGCAGCTGCTGCCTTAACTGGTATCACAATGACTGCTCGTCAGGCAGTGGAAGCTTATGCCGAAATGGATGCCGAGATGGCAAACGTTCAAAAGTACACAGGCATGACTGCCGAACAGGTTGAGCACCTTAATGAGTCATTCAAGAAGATGGACACTCGCACCAGCCGTGAGCAACTAAACCAACTCGCTCAAGAGGCTGGCCGACTTGGTCTGCAGACCGAGCAAGACGTGCTTGGTTTCGTGAAGGCCGCCGATATCATTAATGTTGCGCTTGATGACTTGGGCGAAGGTGCCACTCTTACTCTCTCGAAGCTGACCGATATCTTCGGAGACAAAGAACGTTATGGTGTTGAGGAATCGTTGCTGAAGGTGGGTTCTATTATCAATGAGCTCTCGCAGTCTTGTTCTGCTTCGGCTCCATACATCGCCGACTTCGCTCAGCGACTTGCTGGTACTGGCAAGATAGCCGAAATGTCTTCGGCAGATATCATGGGTTATGCAGCTGTTCTTGACTCGCAAGGTCAAGCTCTCGAGATGAGTGCAACGGCTGTGTCGCAAACCATCATGAAACTCTACAAAGACCCAGCTAAAATTGCTAAAGTCGCAGGTCTTGACCTTCAGCAATTCAACAAGGTACTAAAAGAAGACACCAATGAGGCCATGTTAATGCTTCTTGAGAGACTTAAAGAACTTGGCGGTCCTGAAGTCCTGGCACCAAAACTTGCACAAATGGGTCTTGATGGTGCTCGTTCTTCTCAGGTTCTTTTCTCCTTGGCTGGCAATGTTGATATGTTGCGCCAAAAGCAGAAAGAAGCTAATGCTGCTTTCAAGGAAGGCACAAGTGTTATCAAGGAATTTAACGTTCAAAACAACACTGTCAAAGCACAACTGGATAAGGCTAAAAAAGGGTTCAACGAAATGGCAGTTCAGTTGGGTCAGAAACTTGCGCCTGCGATGAAACATGTCATCTCGGGCACCAGTATGCTCATGAATGCCATGCTCCAGACAATAAAATTTATTGGCGACCATATAGGTGTTATTACTGGCCTTACTGCTGCTATTGTTGCCTATACTGTTGCTGTTAACGCAGCGACGGTCGCCGAGAATGCAAGTAAACTGGCAAAAGAAACACTAATCCCGGCATTCAAGAATTTGTGGAAGGTGATAATATCACATCCTTATGCAGCACTCGCTTCGGCTATAACAATCGTTATAGGCTTGTATCTTGACTTGACTCGTGAAGTCGATGCTCAGGCTGAGGCAGAAAGGACTTTGAATGATATAAGAACTGAAGCTGCCAAAAGGGCTGCTGAAGAAATGGCAGAACTTGAGATGCTTTTGGCTACAGCCAACAGCGTGACCACAAGTTATGACAACCAACGTGCAGCAGTTAACGCTCTTAACAAACGTATTCCTGGCCTTAATGGTAACATAAACGCACAAACAAGGGCTTTCCAATACAGCACAAGTGCTCTAAATGACTACAACAATCAACTGGTGAGACTCTATGAACTTGAAGGTGCAAGAGAGAAGATTAAAGAGTTGAGCCGCAAAAAAGTTGACCTACAACTGGAGGCCAGACAAATTAAACAGCAGATTGAAGATGAAAAGAAGTTCCAAAAAGAACGCAGCGATAACATCCTTGCTTATGGTAATCCAAATGACCCAAACCCATCTGCCACACAGACCACGGGTGATTATATTAGGTTGGGCCAACTGGAGCGCTCTCTAAATAAAGTTAACAGCGGTATAGCAGCTATAGATAACACAATCAGAGCTATACATGAAGAATATAAGGACGTTGGTGTTAATAGCAAGGTTGGTGCTCCTCCTGAAACCCCAACAAGTAACATCACTGGTGGTGGCGGTGGCAGCCATGGTGGTGGTGGCGGCAGCGGCAGTCACGGCACCGGTGGGCATAGCACTTCTAAAAAAACAGGTTCCCACGGCTCAAGTGAAGCCGAAAAGGAACGTAAGAAGCGAGAGGCCGAAGAGAAGAAACGCCAACAAGAGGAAGAGAAGCGTAAACGTCAGCAAGAAGCAATGGAGGCAAAGGATTTTAAAAAAGCCTTTGACCTTCTGAAATCTCATCGAGACAAAGCTAATGCTGCTGCTAAAAAGAGCTATGCCGATGGTAAGATAGATTACGAGACTTATCTCAAAAAAATTAACGATGCAAGGACAGAGTTCTATGATAATACTGACGCTCTTTTTAAGAAACATGAGTTGGAGGAAACTGATGAACTCGCTAAACTACACAACAAACGCGCTGACGAGGAGAAAGAGTATTATGACCAACTTAGGCAACTTCGTCTCGATGCAATTGCTGATGATCGCGACAAGGCTCAAATAAAAGCCGAGATGGACTTCTATGACGAGAGCAACGAAGTCGCCTTCAAAAATGAAGAATATCGTGACGCAAGGCTTGCTCAGATTAATCTGGACTATCTTAAGAAAGTTCTCAAAGAACAGAATCTTGGCTCTAAAGAGTACTATGATGCCGAGCGAGCTCTTGACAAGGCGATAAAAGAGGAAGAACTGCGCCAGCGTCAGGCCCTTGAGACGAAGATGGCTGACTGGTTGACGACCTACAACATGACGAGCGCAAAGTTCCGCATGACTCAAGAACTTGCACTGCTTGATGTCTACTATAAGGACAAAAAAGACAAGGAGAAAGAATATCAAGAAGCCAGGCAGGCTATTGAGAAAAAATATCGTGACATGGTTGATGAGGCGACTGGCACTCACGGCAACCAGATGTCTGCTGCTCGTGATGAAATGGACACTAACCTCAAGGCTCTTGATGCAGCACACGAAGCCGGTCTTGTTGGCGAGGAAGATTATCAGTCGCGTCGCTATCAGATAATCAAGGCTTATCACGATCAAGTTAAAGAACTTGTGTCGAGTGAGGGCAATGAGTGGGCAACTATGCTTGTTGACTTGCAAGAGAACTGGAAAAATGTCTTCGAGAACCTGGGCAGCACAATCCCCGAGATTCTTGAGAATATTGGTGATGCTGCTGCTGCTACCTTCGCCATAATGAACGCTGGACTGCAAAGTTATTCTAACTATGCCAACGCAGCTCGTGACCTTGAGGTGGCAAAAGTGACTAAATCCTATGATGAACAAATAAAGGCAGCTGGTAATAATGAGAAGAAAACCAAGAAACTCGAAGAGAAGAAACAGGCTGAAATCGCTAAAGTCAAGAGCAAGTATAACAAGCGTGCGCAAACCATCGAGATTGCACAGGCAATCGCCAGCACTGCGTTGGCTGCTATCAATGCTTACGCGAGTGCGTCAAAAGTATCGTGGATTTTAGGCCCAATCGCTGCAGCTATGGCTACTGCTGCCGGTGCTATACAAATCGCAACAATCCGCAAGCAGCACCAAGCAGAAGAAATGGGCTACGCAAGTGGTGGTTTCACTCCTCGTGACCCAAGCAATCAACGAGAGGTGGGTGTTGTGCATGCCAACGAGTTTGTTGCCAACTCAACCGCCGTTGCCAACCCTGCCCTGATGCCAGTGCTTCGCCTCATTGACCAGGCACAGCGCAACAATACCGTTGGCTCGCTCACTTCCGAAGACGTGAGCCGTGCCCTTGGTCAAGGCGGCATCTTGGGCGAAATGACTTCTAACCAGCAACGCTCACTCACCGAACGCGAGGCAAGCATGGCACTCGTGGCAGCTGCCATGGAGCAGCAGAGTGCTGCCATCGTGGAGCTGAACCGTCGCCTCGAGCAAGGCATCGAGAGCTTCATGGTCATGGATGGTGAGCGTGGCTTCGAGAAATACTGGGAAAACTACCAAGCATTGAAAGAAAGGCCGCGAAGGTAGAATTTTTTCATATAAAAAATAATTAGTGTATGCCTGGCAGTTGTCGTGATGACAATTGCCAGTTTTTTTAACATGTCGCCAATAATGAGTTCTCTCACATTTGTCTCACAGTTGTCTCATTTTCCAGCCACATGAGCACCCTCGTTAACCACGGCGATGCGCCTTGTGGTGTTGACTCCCTTTCCATGCACCATTGATGCTGTTGAACGACTTGAGCGTGGCTTAACTTGCACGGCTTCCCCTCTCGCGCTCACCCCTTTATGTGCTCATTGCCGATTAAGCAATTTTTTGCAGTCTTATTTGGCACGCTCATGGCGTGGCTTCTCCTTGTTGCACCGGTGCTGGCTTGGTCGGGCATCTGTGATGCGTGCCCATTGATTCGGTGGTGGTGCCTTGCCGTCAATCTCCACTCTTGCTGCCCTGCGCTGTGTGGCTTCCTCGTGGTCGTGGGTGGCGTGCCTCTATTGCGATAGTCCATCGTTGCTCGTGCCGTCTGCGTCTACACATGCACCATAAAGAATTACAAGTGATTTTTTCTATTACACATGCAAAGTTACGGCTTGTCTCGACTGGCAAGGTCAAGACACGTTCATTGCAAAATCTCCAGCCCGATGGGTAGTATTTGGCTGCTGAAACCTTGCTGAATGGTCTCACCTTCACTCGGCACAAAGCAGTGTAAATAAAAAAATTATTCACTTTTAAATTCTTAAATTATGGTACACATTTCAACTACAACAGCATTCGAGAACGAGAACAACATCTTCATGGCAGCACGCTACACCTACATCCCTACATCGGTTAAAGCCGACAACCGCGCTTGGGGCATCCGCAAGAAGGTGTGGAAATTCAAAGACGGCGACCAGGCTACTACCGCCGAAGTTGCTCAATGGGTAGCACGCACTCTCGACGAGAAGATGCCTGACCTTGACAGCTGCACACTGGTTTGCATCCCTGCAAGCAGCGAGGAGAAGACTCAAGCACGCTATGAGCAGTTTGCAAAAGACGTTTGCAAAGCAACCGGCATGGCTAACGCCTACAAGCACATCAAGGTAGAAGGTGACCGACTGGCTCTACATGAGCACAGGGTGTGCAAGTCCATCAGCCGCGTTCAAGTGCTGAAGTTCAACCGCAATTTCTTCAATGGTCGCAAGGTGATCATCTTCGATGATGTCATCACCAGGGGCGCAAGCTTCGCCACCATGGTTAGCTATCTCGAGGAGATGGGCGCACAGGTGGTTGGTGGCGTGTTCCTCGCCGCCACTTCGCTTGAAACAAGCAAAGATTAATAAATTAACCTCTCAAAAATGAGAGGTTTTTTTATGCTCCATGTTAATATATTGCAGAAATATTAAATATTTTGTTGTTACCAATAAAATATTTACTATCTTTGCATCGTTATTAGTTGTTTTTATCAAATTTATATAGTACGTAGTAATCTCGGATAAAACCATAAATTAAGAATTTAACATCAGAACCCAGCTGAGTTGTGAAACTCGGCTGTTTTTTATTATCTTTGCACGATGTTAAATATTAAATGCTGATGTTATGGTATTTTGGATGATAATTCTTTTTGTGGCCTTCTTATGCTTTGTGATGGGCATCATTGCTAAAAGTGGCAAAGAAGAGGTAGAGAGAGCTAATAAAGCAAGTGTTTCTTCCTGTGTATCTGAACCTGTACAACAAACACAAGAGAAAGATGATAATGATGATCATCTTTATAATCTCATCACAAAACTTCATGCCAAAGAGCGTAGCATTTGGTTCTATGTTGTTGGCGGTATTTATCGCACTAATGCAGCACAAGAAGAATATTGTATGCTTACCAAAGGTGAGGGTGTTAAATTAAAGATGGAACCTGATAACATTCATGATAGATTTGCCGTGAAGGTTATGAGTAGTGGCAAACATATCGGTTACGTGCCAAGAGAAGAAAGTCGTGCCGTGTTCCAGGTTCTCAAACAAGATTGTGTTTCGGAATGCATAGTTAAAGACAATCACTATGCAAACACAAATGATGACCCAGACCTAATGGAAGTCCTTGTTTTTATTAAGCCTGAGTTTATCGACAAGTGGAGGCTTGGTGCATATTTCGCTCCAGATGAAGATTGATTTTTTTATGTTTTACAACATATTTCGCACTTTTTCTGCAAAAAGTTTTGGTCGTTACCAAAAGTTTATTGTAGATTTGCGGTGCGAAAATCACTGATAGATGTCTATCCCGATGAGCAACGGATATTGCTCGATACATATCGGGCTATTTTTATATAGCCTGCCAACAGCCGATATTAGGCTGTCCTATCCTTAAATTGAATTGCTCTCGGGTAACTTCAGTGGTTTTCGCGAACGGGATATGGGCAGCCGTTTTTTCTGCCCTATAGCGAAAACCACTGAAGATATGAAAGCAACAACTTTCACCACCGAGAGCACTGCATTGCAGTCGGTAATTGCGCTTGCCGAGAAAGCGCTTGAGTTACTAACATCAACCAGCCTGGCGCTCATCAGCGGCATAGTAGCCGTGTTTGCCATCATGGCTGCCACCATCAACCACAACTGGAGCACCTTCCAAACCGTGGCTGTGATAACCTTCGCCGTGATAATGGCGCTGTCGATGACAGTAAGCGTCGAGAAAGGGGGTGAGGCATGAGAATCCCAACCACACCCGAAATTGCCCACGCAAACGTGCAACTTGAGGCAGACTTCATCGCCAAGGTCAACGAACTGCGCGCGCTGCGCAACAATCAAATCAATGACGTGCGCTGCAAGCGTAGCGAGTACAAGCAACAGGCAAGGCGAGAGACGCAAGGGCTGCGCCATGCATGGGCTATAGAACTCGCTGCCCTGCGCAACGATATCGAGGTGCTGAAGGACAAGCGCGCCACTCTGCGCCAGCAATTCCATGACAACGTTCTCGATCGTGACAACGAGGAACTCTTTGAACTCACCTCGCAAATCCGTAAACTGCAAGAGCACATCGCCAACCGTGAGCTTGTGTTCAACGACAAGATGAACGAAGTTCAGAGCAGGCTTCAGCAAGCTCTCAACGACCTGGGCAAAGTGAGCCTCGAGATTCACACCGAGTTCCGTGAGAAGCAGACCAAGCTGCGTCAGGAACTGCAAGACAAGGTTGACCTTAACCGCCAAAAGGCACAAGCACTCGCGCGCCAGGAGGGGCTACTATCATGAATAAGCAAGACTATCTCGACAACCTTGAAAAGTACATTCACGAACCCGAAGCAGAGGCTTTTGGCGATGATATCATACCAGTGGCAATGTGGCTGCGCAACTACATGCCTGGTGACGATGATATGAGCGTGTGCAACAAGTCGAGTGCAGCCATTCGCTCACTCATGGCTGACATCGTTGACGTGAAGCTCAACGACATCACACGCCTGATGATCCTAAACGGCTACTCGCTGGGTGGGGCTAACCAAGCCTTCCCCGAGTGGCTGATGCAACCAATAGATGATATTGGTTAAAACTAACTACTAAACGTTTTCTTGAAGTGCCTCTCGAATCGGGAGGCATTTCTTTGCCACCAACACCAATAAAATATTTTTGGTTTCAATAATATTTTGTTGTACCTTTGGCGAAAATTAACCAAAACTATGACTATCATTCTACAAATATTGTTAGGTGTGCTGCTCGTAATTGCTTTCGTGGTTGGCTTTGTACTTGTGGCATATCTGTTTATTGTCGCCTACCATGAATGGACATGGCGCAAAAATATAGATGAGAACTACGATGAACGCGAAAAAGAACAAGTCGCACGGCAAGGGTGAACCATGCATCCGTGTGAGCCTTCGTCGGTTGTCGATGGTGGTGTGCGACTGCTGCACCCTGTGCGACGATGATGCCGAAGCGCGCAAGAGCCCATTGCGCTGCCCTCGTGTGCAGGTGTTCATCGAGAACATCAAACCACGATAGCAAGAAATAACCATAAAGAGACGCAAGGCGGTGTGTGTTTGGTTAATTTTAATCTCGGCTAATTTTGTTTTTTCATGATTTTGGGTCCCGCCTTGCTGTCTTTTTATCTATAAGTCAATCAGTATAATTTTGCTTCATGATTAATTTCGCAAATCTATCGGCATACCACTTTGTGAGTGAACTCGACCAGCTCGAGATCACTGCAGCAAATGACGTGACGTTCACCATCACCGACAGCAATAGTGACGTGGTGCTTAGCAGCACCTACACACCTGTTGATGGTGTGGTGCACGTGTACCACCTCTCAAAGCTGCTTCAACCTCTCATCACCGAGGTAGTTGCCGACTTCACATTCACCGCTGGCTCAACGATCAAGTCGGTGCATGTGGTGCAGAGCCGTGAACGTGTGCAAGAACCTGCAATGACGTTCTTGCCTTCGTTCTTCCTCAGTGAGGTGATGACCGAGCGCGACACTGCAATAGGTCGCCGTGAATGTGTGTCGCTGCTGCCACTCTCTACAACAACCGTGACCGCCGTGTGCACCTACTGGGATGGCAGCGCACTAAGCACAGCCACCAAGACGGTTGCCACCAATCTTGCTGCTGGCACAGTGCACACTCTTGACGTGAGCCCGAGTGCAATGGTGGACAGCTCCATGGGCGACCTCGTTGCTTATGAAGTGGTGGCTGGAGAGCGAACAATGCG
>Ga0247611_10004899_pt1 | contig 18206 bp, 19 predicted proteins | sample 177DNAGHGhighgp2_FD_192422 | JGI IMG/M metagenome (GOLD analysis project Ga0247611, IMG submission 192422) | Sheep rumen microbial communities from Palmerston North, Manawatu-Wanganui, New Zealand - 1770 DNA GHGhigh gp2 | ecosystem: Host-associated > Mammals > Digestive system > Stomach > Rumen... | reverse complement strand
CATTGTGCCCGAAGGCGCGGCAGACATTTTTGTTAAAAACGAAGGTTTGGACGTCGGAGGCTCCATCAAGACCCGTACGGCGCTCAACATGATCGAGCGTGCCGAGAAAGAGGGCAAGCTCAATAAAGATTCCATTATCGTCGAGCCCACGAGCGGCAACCAGGGCATAGGCCTTGCGCTGATCGGTGCAGTCAAGGGCTACCGCACGATAATCGTCATGCCTGATTCCGTAAGTCACGAGCGCTCGATGCTCGTAAAGCACTACGGCGCAGAAGTCATTCTCATCCACGATGACAATGACATCGGCAAGGCTATTGAAGACTGCCGCCTCAAAGCTGAGGAGATCGCAGCTTCCGATCCGCGCGTATTTATCCCACAGCAGTTTGAAAATCCCGCCAATACCGAAGCACAGTACGCATATACCGCAAAGGAGATCCTTGAGGCCATGAACGGCCGTGTCATTGACGGTTTCTGCTCAGGTATCGGCACGGGCGGCACTATCACAGGCATCGGTCACGCTTTGAAGGAAGCAAACCCCGCGACAGTTGTCTGGGCAGCTGAGCCTGAGAACGCAGCGATCCTGTCCGGCGGTTCGATCGGCACCCACGTTCAGATGGGCATCGGCGACGGCCTGATCCCGGGAATCCTTGATACTAAGGTTTATGACGACATCTGCATTATCACTGACGATGAAGCGATCAACACTTCCCGCGAGCTCACACGCAAGGAAGGCATGATGTGCGGCATCTCTTCCGGTACGAATGTTGCCTGCGCGATCAAACTCGCGCAGAAGCTCGGTCCCGGAAAGACTGTAGTCACGGTGCTTCCGGACACCGCAGAGAGGTATTTCTCGACGCCGCTGTTCGAAGAGTGATGATTAATTAAATCCGTCTACTGTTCAGGCTGTTTTTCAGGGTAACACTGAAGGGCAGCCTGAATTTTTATTGTTTTTCGATGATTGTTCAGGTTGGATTTCAGGGTAAGACGGAACTTTAGCCTGAAAAAGGCGGAAAACGATATCCGAAAGTCTTTTTCGAGAAACCATATGTTACTAAGAAGTAAGAAAAAGCAAACTCTGAAATGCGTTTTTTACCCCCGAAAGTTGAGACTTTAGCGTATAGATTGAGACTGGGTGCCAGATCCATAATATTAGTATCATCTGTTGGAGGATAGACTGCATATGAATAACATTGTGTATCCCATGAAAGTTCACGCGGTTAAACTTGAGTATCGAAGGCTCAAGTTGGAGAAAATGATAAAAGGTTATTTCAAGAACATAAAAGGGATTAGAAATGTTGTCATCACTTTCGATCCTGATGAACCAAAGTATAACGTGCATCATCCCAGAACTTTGTATACCTCTAGCAGGATGGGGTCTCGTTATTCTGAAAAAATAAAAGAATACCTGATGCTGAAAGCTGAATATGATCAGTTACTGTCTGATTGGAATTCGAGATACAGTTTCGCCCCACCAAGAGTGAGGTTCCCGATCGTGCAGTTTTCGGACCCGCACAAGATGAATAATGAATACTTCCGCAATCAGGCTGAACGTCAGGGGAAATATGTTCCTGATAATCCGACGACGAGTAAGCATGGCGATTTAAAGTCGAAAAACGAGCTGTTCGGAACGGATCTTCTGGAACTAATGGGTATTCCGTTTAAGTACGAGACAGAGGTTTATCTTGAGGAGATAGACGAAACAATTAATCCGGATTGCCTTATTAATTTCTATGAGATTGACCGGTGCGCGTATCTTGAAATATTAGGAATGACCGACAAAATCGACTATTTTTATAAGACTGCCAAGAAGATCTATGGCTTCTCCAAAGAGGTATACAGACCCGGAAGGGAAGTAATATATGTGTTTTTGTATGACAAGCAGAACTTTGATGAAGAATATTTTGTTAATGAAGTTCTGGCTGCTTATGACAATTTGATTCCTGATGACGTGTTGATTTGGAGTGCTGAAGCTCGAGTGGTGTGATCTGCAGGAATCGTGAGCCGGTTCAGACGTATTATCATTGTTCAGGCTGTTTTTCAGGGTAACACTGAAGGGCAGCCTGAATTTTTATTGTTTTTCGATGATTGTTCAGGTTGGATTTCAGGGTAAGACGGAACTTTAGCCTGAAAAAGGCGGATGCAGATTTGCAAATTCGCACAAAAAGTGTAAAAATACACCAAGGAACAAACCGCACAAATAAGAAAGGCACCTTATGAAACGCGAAGAGTTCATAAAGACAGTAAGCAGCAAGTTAAAGCTCATCAGGACTGAGTACGGAATAACTCAGGAAGCGATGAGCGAGATGCTTGGGATCTCCAAAAAGACTCTCGTTGAGACCGAGAAGGGAAGGCGCGAGCTGTCCTGGACTGAGGTTATCGCCGTGGCTACTGTTTTCGAGAAGAGCGAAGTGCTGCAGGGGATTACGGGCGGTGATGCGGGCGACGTGATACACGCGCTGGCGTTTGAGGACCGCCATATACAATATCCGCCGACGATGGGCGGTAGAGTCTGGTGGCGGGTGATAGATGAGAAGGACGGGATAAGACTTCAGCAGAATTATGTCACCGGCCATTACAGGCTCCTTGATAAGGATGACTGCAGGCTGATCTCATCGTTCAGCAGGGAAGAAGTTGAAGAATACAGGGATTCACTGGGGAGGTAATCATGTTTGATAATCTAATGTATCTGATCTCAGGAGTGTCGAGCATAGCCCCGCCTGTCATCTTTGTCGTTTTCCTGATCAACGCTCTGATCCACATACGCAAATATAAAAAGGGAACGGAAGGCAAGGGCAAGGCTGTGGCTTACAGCATCGTCAGCGGTGTAGCCTTAGTATATACAGTCTCAGAGGTATTATTATTGATCTGGTTTGCAGCAGGGATCGCTCATATGTGATTGCTTGATGTTACATAGATTTAAATATGGGAGGAATAACAATGGAAATCATATCAGCATTTATGATGGCAGCTTACTCACTGGAGAGGTTTCTGAATGATCTCGCAAGTTTTGCTTTGTTCGGCTTTTTGCCGTTGCTCTTCGTCGTCTTCCTGATCCTGGCCATCGTACAGGGCGTAAAGGTAAAGAAGCACGGAGGCAAGAAGGCTCCGATGATCGTTTTTATCGTGCTCTCTGCAGTTTTCGCGGTACTGACCTTATGTGAAGTGCTGCTCATGCTCTTGCTTGCGGCAGCAATAGCGCACATGTGAGGTACCCGGTATGAAAGACAAGACGTTTATCGCGATACTGGCCATCATAATGGTCATCGGTATCGGTGTCACCGCCGGGCTTATGATCCACGGCTACAATCTTTGGAAAGAAATATCGATCGTTGAGATGATCGCAAATTGGGGATGATATAAATGGACAAGAAGAAATTAGCAAAGCAGTTGGGCGTTATCGCCCTGGTAATTGTGCTGTTTGCCGGACTTGATATCGGAATATACCGGCTCTTCATAAAGAGAGTAATAAGTCACCACTCTCCCGGCATGCAGAAGATGAGTGTTGAAGTAGGGAACTATGTTCCTTTTACAGGGAGCGAAAATGTATTCTCCGTCAAAGACGCGGACAAGCTCGAGGGTGACATTCCGGTGATAGACGGTGCGGCAGCACTCCTGCCGGTATATGCGGGATTTGTCGAGAGCATCTATCCCGAGAGTTCCGTTATATATAACGGCGAGACTTACGATGCTGCAAGTGCGATGCACTACACTAACACAAGGGGCGCATACAAGGACATCGTTGACGGCAATGCGGACATAATCATATGCGCGGCGCCTTCAGATGAACAGCTTCAGTACGCAAAAGATAACGGTGTTGAGTTAGAACTCGTGCCGGTCGGATCTGATGCATTCGTGTTCATCGTAAATGCCGGCAATCCGGTAGATAACATCACGATCGATCAGATAAGAGGCATCTATTCGGGAGAGATCACGAACTGGAAAGAACTCGGTGGCAGGAACATTCCGATCGCCGCCATGAGAAGAAATAAGAACAGCGGTTCACAGACTGCGCTCGAAAAGATCATGGGCGACATTCCGATCAAGCCTGATTACACGGCACTGTTCGGAAGCCCCATCGGATTCTCGTTCAGATACTACGTAACAGGAATGTTGGGCGAGGGCGGCGTCAAGATCCTTACGATCAACGGGATCGAGCCTACTCCCGAGACCATCGCCGACGGTACATATCCTGTTGCCGGCAATATCTATGCGGTATACCGCAAAGGCGAGACGAACGAGAATGTAAAGAAGGCGATCGACTTTATGCTATCACCTGAAGGACAGAAGATCGTCGCACAGAGCGGATACATTCCTCTCAGCCAGTGATCAGGAAAATAATAAAGGCAGTGTTGTAGACTGATACTGCCTTTTTTCGCGCACGGGAAAGAAAGATCAATAAACGATTTTGCTGTCGACGGAAATGTCGACAAAAACACCCCTGAAGTGTCTGCATTCTTGTCGATTCAGCTCTCATAGACAAAATTGAAGACAAAACCGCCTTTGAAGTGTCTACATTTTTGTCGACAAGGTTTATCGGCCATGTTGCTCGAAAAGTTGCTCTCTGTGTCCGCCCAGAAGGCAACAAAAAAGGCAACATCGGCCATGTTGCTCGAAATGTTGCTCGTTCTGTCCGCCCAGAAGGCAACAAATCCTTAACTGAGAATTCGCGCGAACGAAAAAATAAAAGCAAAAGAGCCGCCTCTTATCGAGACGGCTCTCTTAATGTTTGCTTCAGTATTGTATCAGCTGTTAGCAGCGATGCCTGCGATACCTGCAGCACCGACAAGTGCAACGGCGATGATCATGATAGCGCCGACAACGATAGAGAGGATAAGACCGATGATACCGGTGATCTTACCGACTTTTGTGAATGTGTTCTGAACGCCTTCCTTCTTGCACTGTGATCCGAGAACGAGGCTTACGATCGCGGGGATGAGACCGAAACCGTATACTTCGCAAAGAACGATAGAAGCAATACCGCATACCATGCAAGCGATTGACTTGCCCTTGGACTGTTCCTGTACAGGTGTGTTTTCTGCCATGTTAATGACCCTCCAAAACTTATATTATCCAGGAATATGTGTGAAGCATAATCCTTATCCAAATGCGATTTTATCAAAAGAAACTGTAAATGTTATGTAGGATTACATACAAAAGGAACTGACAGAAATGCTTAAAAATCTGCCTTTTGGCGATTGCAAATTGTAAAATATCAAATGGATTAGACATTTACTTTTCCGGTAATAAATGCAATAATCACAACAGTGCACGCATTTTATGCGTAAAAATAAGGAGGGTTCTATGGAAACTACAAAAAACAAGCAGATTACAGCATTAATTTTAGGTATTGCTTCGCTCGTAATTCCGAATATCGGTTCTACAATCACGAATGCAATGGATACATCTACTAACAGCGGTTCTATGTCAGCTGGCATCGTTATCATTGTCGCTACATTGGCAGCTATCGTTGTTGGTATCATCGGTATCATCAAGTCTTCAGGCGCCAGAAAAGAAGCTAAGGCCGCTGGTGAGAAGCAGGTTCTTGCTACAATCGGTCTTATCACATCTATCGTTGGTACAGTTGAGAGTGCAATCTTGTTCTTCGCTTGTGGTCTTTGCATCGCTTGTGTAGCTTGCGCTGCAGCTTCCTCTATGGGCTGATGACAAAAAACTGATAACTATTAAAAAGAAGACAGTTGCTTATTTTTAAGCAACTGCCTTTTTTATAAAGGGACATTTATGTATCCATTTGTTGATATATTCGGAAGAACAATAGGAACCTACGGGATAATGGTGGGCATCGGCATTATCGTTACCGGTATTGTCTTCCTGCTGATCTTAAGAAAAAAGGAAGTCTACCTGGAAGATGTAGCCATGACGGGTCTGTTTTTCGCAGCCGGAGCCGTAATAGGATCCCACATAGTCTACGGTATTACCAATACGACCAAGATTATCGATCTGTTCAAGCGCATGAGCGAATACAACTTTATTGAATTTATGAAGGTTTTGTTCGGAAATTATCTGGGTGGAATGGTATTCTATGGCGGACTTATCGGAGGCCTCATCGCGCTTCTGATCGCGAACAAGGTTTCTCAGAAGTTTTTCAGGGGAGACGTGATGTTTGATGGTGTCGCCATCGTAATCCCGCTGTTTCACACATTCGGAAGAATAGGGTGTTTTTTTGGCGGCTGCTGCTTTGGCGTGGAGTGCAGATATGGTTTTACCGTCCATAACAATACGCTTTATCCGGCCATTAATGATGTTAACAGACTGCCGATCCAGCTTATCGAGGCCGGATGCAATTTCGTTCTTTTCTGGGTACTGTTATTCTTGTATAAGAAAAACAAGTTTCCCAAGCGCCTTCTTATCGTGTATTTCTTTACATATCCGGTCATCAGATTCATAGATGAATTCTTCAGAGGCGATGAGATCCGAGGCTTCCTGTTCGGTCTTTCCACGTCGCAGATCATCAGCATATTGCTGTTTACATTTGCGGTCATCTTTACGGTTATCGATCTGAGGAAGCGAAAAGACCAAGTTCCGGCAAAAACATAAACAGGTAAAAAACACCCCGCAGGCAGGAAAGATTCCTCAGGATGCGGGGTTTTATTTCTAACAGACATAAAAGTTACCGTTTTATAATTTAATGTAAGGACCTGATGGCTAATCAGGTCCGTAAGTGATATGCTTAAGCTACACAGGAGATCAGCTTTTATACCTGTTTCCCGTGTGCAACAACTGTATAGATTAATGACTCTGACGGCAAGGTTGGTTCCAAGCGGGAATAGTCTTTGAATATAGCGTGCAAGACATGCGCGTATTGGGCTTCTTTATCGTCAGACATCAGATGATAGAGGAGTTTTTTTTATGCTTAAGATCGCGATTTACGGCAAGGGCGGAATAGGCAAGTCGACAGTCACATCGAACCTGTCTGCAGCTTTTGCAAGCATGGGCAAGCGTGTCATTCAGATCGGATGTGATCCCAAGGCGGATTCCACGATCAACCTTCTGGGCGGAAAGCCCCTGACTCCCGTCATCGAGATATTAAAGGACGGAACCGATCCCAAATCAGCAAAGGAAATATCCCAGGAGGGTTTCGGAGGCGTGCTCTGCATTGAGACAGGCGGCCCCACACCGGGCCTCGGATGTGCAGGCAGAGGCATCATTGCAACGTTTAACCTCCTGGACGAGTTAGGACTTTTCGAAGAATACAAGCCGGATGTCGTTTTGTATGACGTTCTCGGCGATGTTGTATGCGGCGGTTTTGCCGCGCCCATAAGAGAGGGCTATGCGGAGCAGGTCCTCATCGTTACCTCAGGCGAGAAGATGGCTCTTTATGCAGCCAACAACATCTGCCAGGCGGTAAGGAATTTCGAGGACAGGGGCTATGCAAATGTCAGAGGAATAATCCTTAACAAGCGCAATGTTCCGGGTGAAGATGAGAAGGTTAAGGAGTTTGCAGCTCAAAAGGGCGTTGATATCGTTGCCGTTATCCCGAGAAGCGATGACATCACGCTTTGCGAGGACAGGGGCATGACCGTCGTCGAAGGCGCAAAGGATTCCGAGGCTGCACAAAGGTTCACAGATCTTGCGAAGACGCTTTTGGAAGGATGAGTCTTATGAAGCGCGAAGCTATATTTTATACGGCCGGGGAAGTTATGGAACGCGGGAAAGACAACATCCCGGCAGAACTCCTGTCCGGCAATAATCTCGTGTACAGCTCTCCTGCGACACTTGCGTATAACTCTCCGGGAGCCGAAGGCTTCGGCGTTAAGAGGGCAGGCCTGAGCGTTCCTGAATCGGTAATGCTCATAGTCGCTCCGGGATGCTGCGGCCGCAACACATCGCTTATATCTTCGATGCCGGAATACAAGAACAGGTTCTTCTATCTTGAGATGACAGAACCGGATCTTGTAACAGGCAGGCATTTAAATAAGATACCTGACGCGGTCAGGGAAGTCCTGGAATTCTTAAGAGATAACGGCAGGAAGATCCCGAAGGTCGTAATGATATGCATCACATGTGTTGATGCGCTTCTCGGAACCGATATGGACAGAGTCTGCAGGAAGGCTGAGGAGTATCTGGCAGGGGGTGATTTCGCAGGCGTTAAGGTGCGCCCGTGCTATATGTATGCACTTACAAGAGAAGGCAGACGTCCTCCAATGGTACATGTAAGACAGACGATCTATTCTCTTCTTGAACCGATGGAAAAGGATGCAAGATCGGTAAATATCATCGGAGGTTTTGCCTCTCTCGAAAACACTGAGCTTAAGACATACCTGGAGCTTGCGGGAATCAGGAACATAAGGCAGATCTCCACATGCGGCACGTATGAGGAGTTCCTTAAGATGGCCTCTGCTAACTTCAACCTCGTGATAGATCCGGAAGCAAGAGCTGCCGCCGAGGATATGAACAAGAGACTTAATATTCCATATATCGAACTTACGAGAGTCTATTCGACTGATAAGATCAGATCACAGTATAAGGCTCTTGCAAGCGTTACGGGGATCGACATTGATGATACATACGAAAAGGCTGAAGCCGATGAAGCGATTGCAAGATTAAAGCAGGCATATCCCGGCCTCAAGTTCAATGTCGGCGAATGCACAAATGCCAATGCGTTTGAACTCGCATTAAGTCTTGTGCGCATGGGCTTTAAGGTCGACGAGATATATGCGGCGCTTGCACCGGAGAATTTCGTTTATGTTAAGAATCTGGCAGCGTTATCACCGGATACAAAGATCTACTGCAACATGGAGCCTACGATGCTCTATTACGAGATCTCCGGATCGGATGCGGATGTGACCATAGGCAAGGATGCGGGATTCTATTGTCCTGACACGCCCAATGTCGCATGGAACCAGGATACAAGGCCGTTCGGATATCAGGGCATAAGAGACCTGATGAACAGGGTTTACGATGCGCTCAAGGAGGCAGATGCATGAAGGGATTAAGAAAGGTTCTGACACCGTTTGCACCTGACCAGTCGGGAGCATCAGGAGTCCTTTATCAGATGGGCGGACTTATCGTTATTATCGATGCCGGCGGATGCACGGGCAACGTGTGCGGTTTTGATGAGCCCAGATGGCATGAATCAAGAAGCGCGGTATTTTCTGCCGGGCTCCGCGACATGGATGCGATACTGGGCCGCGATGAACTCCTTGCTTCAAAGATCAGGTCGGCAAGTGAGCGTATCGACACGTCTTTTGTTGCAGTGATCGGCACACCTGTTCCCGCAACGATCGGAACGGACTATAAAGCGCTTAAAAAGCTCATAGAGAGCAAAGTGGATATTCCGGTTCTTCCGGTAATTACTAACGGAATGAAGCTTTATAACGAAGGCGAGAAACAGGCTTATAAGGCCCTTATCGATGAGTTTGCATCAGATACTCCCGCGTACAGGGACAGGATCGTCATCGGTATGACGCCGCTTACATACGGTAAATATCATGAAGACCTCACGCTTGATGACATAAGGAATATCAGAGGTGCAGGAGAACTCATCGCCGCATCCTCTTCCGGAATCGATGCCTGTGAGTATCTCGGGAAAGATTTCAAGATCGAAAGTCCCATTTATAAAGACAATATCCCGGAAGGAATAAAGGGCAGGACTCTTGTATGCCACGATGAGGTTATTGGAAAGACTATAAGGGATGCCGGAGCCGATTGTGACATCGTCACTTTTTTCAAGCTCCATGACAGCGTTAAGCAGGACGGCGACAGGAAGATCACGGAAGAAGATGAATTTATCGATCTGGTAAGAAACGGCGGCTACGACACTGTCGCTGCCGATATCTGCCTTAAAGAACTCGTTCCGGATTTTGAAGGAAGATGGGTTGACCTTAAATGCTTTGCAATAAGCGGGAGAACATGATTTGGTAACGAAGCGCATTAAAGTTTACGGCATAGTCCAGGGCGTGGGAATGAGACCCACGGTCGCCAGACACGCCGCTTCCCTCGGAATAAAGGGAAGTGTCTCTAACCTTGGACCTTATGTTGAGATCTATGCGCAGGGAGAAGATCAGAATGTCGGAAGGTTTATCGATCTTATAAAAAATGAACCGCCCAAGAGGGCTGCGATCCTTAAGATGGATGTTAAGGAAAAAGACGTTCCGGAATATAAGGATTTCAGCATCATTGAGAGTGCTAAGACATCGGGAGAGATATTCGTATCACCTGATATCGCAATATGCGATGAGTGCCTTTCCGAACTCTTTGACAGGAATAACAGGAGATATCTGCACCCGTTCATCAACTGCACATGCTGCGGGCCTAGGCTTACGATCCTGGATGCGCTTCCTTATGACCGCGAGAGGACATCGATGAAGGAATTCCCGATGTGTCCCGAATGCGCGAAAGAGTATTACGATCCGGCCACGAGAAGATATGATGCGCAGCCCGTATGCTGCAATGACTGCGGGCCGGAAGTATTCATCCTTGATGACGCGGAAAACCGAAAGGGACGCGAAGCGATAACTTATACGCGCAAGGTGATCGCAAACGGCGGAATCGCGGCAATAAAAGGCATCGGCGGTTTCCATCTGGCATGCAATGCATATGATAATGACGCCGTAAGAAGGCTCCGCGAATTGAAGCACCGTCCTTCAAAGCCTTTTGCGTTGATGATGAGAGACGAAGAGGAAGTCCTGAAGAACTGCTATATCGAAGATTATCAGAGGGATATCCTTAAGGGACATCAGAAGCCCATTATCCTTCTGAAGCGCAAAGAGGACTCTCTTGTCGCAGAACAGGCTGCACCGGACAATCCGATGATCGGATGCATGCTGCCTTATGCTCCTGTCCAGAGTCTCATATTTGATTACGATGACGGTATCGAAATGCCGCACTGTCTTGTAATGACAAGCGGAAACCTTTCAGGGCTCCCAATCTGCAGGAATGATGATGACGCAAGACGCGAGATAAAGGAATACTGTGATGTGATCCTCACGCACAACAGAAAGATCAGACTAAGGGCAGACGATTCGGTCATGGACTTCTATGACGGCAGGCCTTACATGATCAGGCGTTCGAGAGGATATGCACCGCTGCCGTTCATGATGACAAGATCCTTCAAGGGCTCTGTAATAGCATACGGCGGGGAGCTCAAGAATACATTCTGCGTTGCGGTGAACAGCCTTATGTATCCTTCATCCTACATTGGTGATCTTACGGATCTCAAAGGAAAGAATGCCCTTAAGGAATCCGCGGAAAGAATGCTCACTCTTCTGGAGACAAAGCCTACACATGCGGTCTGTGATCTCCACCCCTCATATAATTCCTCGGCAGCTGCCGAAGAATCCGGTCTTAAGCTCATCAGAGTCCAGCACCATTATGCACACATCCTCTCCTGCATGGCAGAGAACGATCATACGGATGAAGTTATCGGCATTTCCCTGGACGGCACGGGTTACGGCACTGACGGAACCATCTGGGGCGGAGAGATATTGAAGTGCAGTCTCGACGGTTTTGAGCGCAAAGGCCATATCAGGCCGTTCCTTCATACAGGCGGCGATATTGCATCAAGAGAAGGATACAGGATCGCAATATCGATGCTCATCGATATATTCGGTGATGAGGCGGAGGATAAGTGCAATGAGCTCGGTCTCATAAGACAGGGTACATTCAGGACATATAAGACGATGCACGATAAGAAGATCAATACCGCCGTATCCACAAGCTGCGGAAGGCTTTTCGATGCCGCCTCAGCCATACTCGGGATAAGGTATGAACAGAGCTTTGAAGGCGAAGCTGCAACGGCTCTTGAATTCAAGGCAATGGAATATGAAGGGGATAAAGTTTTCGAATGCATGGATCTTACAGACGGAGATGTGATCGCAACAGACAGGATCATAAGATATCTTGCAGAAGAAAAGCTTAAGGGAAGTGACATTAGAGAACTCGCATACGCCTTCCACTATATGCTCGCAAAAGGTGTTGCTCAGATGGCTGTGGCCAAATCTGACGGCATAAAGACTGCAGCGCTGAGCGGAGGGTGCTATCAGAACAAGCTCCTGACCCGGCTTACGGAAAAGGAGTTAAAGGAAAACGGCTTTAACGTATTGCTCCACTCAATGGTCCCGCCGAACGACGGGGGGATCGCATTGGGCCAGGCGCTCTACGGTATGCATAAAATAAATAATCAGGAGGATATATAAATGTGTGTAGGTTTAGCTGCAAAAGTCATCAGTGTTAAGGACGGTGTCGCAATGGTCGACTGTACGGGCGCGAAAAGAGAGATCTCCGCAGAGCTCTTAGACGACCTTGAACCGGGAGATTTCGTCATGGTCCATGCAGGCTGTGCGATTGCAAAGATCACTGACGACGACAAGTCGGAAACAGAGAAAGTATTGAAGGAGAATCTTGCATGACAAGCATCAACAGTACTGCTGATATGCGCAGATTCCTTGAGACTTACGACGGCCCTTCGGTAAGGATCATGGAAGTCTGCGGCACGCATACGCATGAGATATTCAGGCAGGGAATAAGAAAGTTCCTGTCTCCTAAGATCAATCTCATCTCAGGCCCCGGGTGTCCGGTATGCGTAACACCTGCCGCATATATCGATGAGGCTGTTTATCTGGCTCTTGAGAAAGGCTGTACGCTTACGACCTTCGGAGATCTTGTAAGAGTTCCCGGAAATGTTAAGAGCCTTCAACAGGCCAGAGCGGAAGGCGGAAAAGTGAAGATCGTGTATTCGCCGATCGATGCGGAAAAGTATGCCAAGGATCACCCCGAAGAGCAGGTCGTTTTCCTTTCCGTAGGGTTTGAGACAACGACGCCCTCTGATGTCATTGCCGTAAAGAATGCAGTGAGGGACGGACTTGATAACTTTTCGCTCCTTACGGCAAACAAGACCATGCCGGGTGCCTATGAAGCAATGGCATCTTCGACTGATGCATATCTTTATCCGGGACACGTTCATGCGATCATCGGAACGAAGCTCTGCAAAGATCTTGCAGAGCGCGGCATAAGCGGAACCATAGCAGGTTTTACGGGTGATGAGCTTCTCGCATCACTTGCGGTAACGGTTAAGAACGCTTCCGAAGGCAAGCCGTTTTTCGTTAATGCTTATCCGAGAGTGGTAACCGACGAGGGAAGCCCTGCTGCCGTTGCACTCGTTGATAAATTTATGAGATCCTGCGATGCCGAATGGCGAGGCATTGGCGTAATACCTGATTCCGGCGTCGAGCTCAGGGACGAATATGCAGATTTCGATGCCAGGAAGAAGTATTCGGTACCGAAGATGGAATTTGAGCGTAAGACGGCTTGTAAATGCGGGATCGTTCTGCAGGGAAAGATCCTTCCGTCGGAGTGCCCGCTTTTCGGAAAGGCGTGCAATCCCGATCACCCTGTCGGTGCATGCATGGTATCTGATGAAGGCGCATGCTCGGCATTTTATATGTATGGAGGCGAAGTATGAACGATGTAATAACGCTTGCTCACGGAAGCGGCGGAAGAAAGACTTCCGAGCTTATCGGTGAGATATTTAAGAAGAATCTCGGCAACGCATATTTCACGGCAGATGATGCTGCCGTGCTGCCGAAGCCTGAAGGACGTATCGCAATGTCGACGGACGGCTTTATCGTATCGCCCTGGAAGTATCCGGGCGGCAACATAGGAAGGCTTTCTGTCTGCGGCACGGTCAATGACCTCGCATGCATGGGCGCAAAGCCTCTTTACCTCACATGCTCCTACATAATCGAGGAAGGGCTTCCGATAGAAGATCTTGAGCTTATAGCAAAGACTATGGGTGAGACCGCAAGAGAAGCCGGAGTATACATAGTTGCAGGCGACACGAAGGTTGCGGGAAAAGGCCAGGTGGATAAGATCTTCATCACTACGGCAGGCGTGGGTGTCATTGATGAAGGCATCAGCACATCCGGCAAGTTTGCCAAGCCCGGTGATAAGATCATCGTGACAGGTGACGTCGGAAGACACGGAACAGCCATTCTTCTCGCAAGAGATGAATACGGGATCGAAGCAGATGTCACTTCTGACTGCGCACCGCTCTGGGAGCCTGTAAGAAGGGCGCTTGAAGTCTGCCCTGAGATGCATGTTATAAGAGATGCGACAAGAGGCGGCGTCGGAACAGTCCTTTATGAGATCGCTGACGAGGCCGGAGTAGGCATCAGGGTGGACAGGAGCAGTGTTCCCGTCGCACCGGAAGTCAGCGGTGTTACAGGCCTTCTCGGACTTGAGCCTCTGTATCTTGCGTGCGAAGGCAGAATGGTAATGATGTGCCCTCCGGAAAAAGCACAGGCTGTTGTTGATGTTCTTAAGACTACTAAGTACACTGAAGGTGCCGTGATCATCGGAGAAGTAACGGAAGACGAAGTCGGAAGAGTCGTCATGACGACCGAGGTCGGCGGACAGACATATCTTCCCAAGCCCGGCAATGAACTGCTTCCGAGAATCTGCTAAAGGAGACCTTATGGAAACAAGAGTAGCTGCAATATCGATAATCGTGGAAAATCCTGAGTCAGTCGAAAAACTGAACGCGCTTCTTCATGAGGCAGGAAAATACATTATCGGAAGAATGGGTGTGCCTTACCGCGAGAAAGGGATAAGCATCATCATGATCGCCATCAATGCGCCCCAGGATTACATAAGCGAGATAACAGGAAAGATAGGACGCTTAGACGGAGTAAACGTCAAGACTTCTTATGCAAACGTCAAGTGATGAGAAAGTTTTAATAGGCAGTGCGTCATTTCCGAAGCCGTTTGCAAACGGCCTGGAATTCAATGCGCCGGCTCACGGGACCTGGAATATAGTGCATATCGGATTCAGGATCCCCGGAGCACACCAGATATATATCTGCGCAGATAACTGTCTGCGCGGTGTTGTAATGACGGCCGCCGAAATGGGTGAACTCGGAAGATTCTCATCCGTTGTCCTCGAAGAAGACGACATGACGCATTCAGGAAGGATCGAAGAGACTACGATAGAAGGTGTCACCGACTGTCTGAATAAGCTCTCGAAGATCCCTCCCGTAGTCATCATCTTCCCGGTGTGCGTGCATAAGTTCATGGGCTGTGATATCGGATATATCTACAGGCAGCTGGAATCGCGCTTCCCTGATGTAAAATTCGTCAGAGGATTCATGGATCCTGTCATGCAGAAGCGTGGAACGACTCCTGACCAGAGGCTTCGAAAAGCAATGTCGGACATCATCCCCGAACTTCCCTTAAATGCTGATACCGTGACATTCGCTGGAAGCGACATGCCGGCATCCGCAAATGATTTTAAGACCATACTGGAATCCAATAACATGACCGTCAAAGATACGGCAGACTGCAGGACGCTTGAGGAATACTATTCGACAGGCGTATCTTCGCTTTTTATCTGTCAGTATCCTGCAGGCCTTATGGCAACACAGGCAATATCCAAAAGGCTTGACAGAAAGTATATCTACGCTCCGTTAAGCTTCAGTTATGACACGGTAAAAAAAGAACTTAGTGAATCAGGCCTGAAGATACCCGAAGGCTTTTTCGAGAACGGCATAAGAGCCTGCGAGGAAGAGCTCGGAAGATTAAAGAAGCTGGCAGGTGATACTCCCGTTGCGATAGATTATACGGCCGTACCGAGGCCGTTATCGCTTGCAAGGTTCCTTCTGGATAACGGCATCAATGTTAAGACTGTTTATCTTGATGCTTTAGATCCTGCAGAAGAGGAGGATTTCAGATACCTTGCGGAGAATTATCCTGAGCTCGTGCTTCATTCCACGATCCATGTTATCAACAGAAGACCTGTAAGATGCGCCGGAAAGGTCCTTGCAGCAGGCCAGAAAGCCGCGTGGTTTGAAGGAACGGGTAATTTCGTGAACATGGTCGAAGGCGGCGGCCTTTACGGTTTTGCCGGGATCGCCGAATTTATAAGACTGATGGAAGAAGCATTCATAAATGAGAAGGATCTACGCGATATCATACCGCGCAAGGGCCTGGGCTGCAGGAGCTGCATATGAGAAAGACGTACAGGATCTTACCGGTCTATACAGGTGATGTGTCAGGTGCTGCAAGCGCTCTTTATGAGCTGGGTGGAATGACTGTCATTCATGACCCTTCAGGATGCAACTCTACATACAATACGCACGACGAGGTAAGGTGGTTTGATCAGGAAAGCCTCATCTATATTTCAGGCCTGAACGATATCGATGCCATTACCGGAAACGACGGCAAGTTCATTGACGATATATGCTTTGCCGCAGATAAGATGAAGCCACGGTTCATAGCTCTTGCCAATTCTCCGCTCCCGTACCTTAACGGAACGGATTTTAAGGGTATTTGCAGAGTGCTGGAGGAGAAGACCGGCCTTCCGTGTTTCTACGTAAACACCAATGCGATGCACGACTATACAAAAGGGCAGTCTGAAGCGTTCCTGAGCTTTGCGGTAAAAATGCTTAAAGGATCTGAAGAGAAGATCCGCTGCGGGATCAACATTGTCGGAATGACGCCCCTTGATTTTACATCGACGGACATCGATATAACTGACGGCCATGAGACAGTATCCAACTGGGCACTGGGCACATCTTTTGACAGCGTGATGAATGCTGCAAAAGCTGAACTTAATCTGGCTGTATCCTCTTCGGGTATTGCCGCATGCGAATATATGAAGGATAAGTTCGGGATACCGTATGTCAAAGGCCTTCCGTGGAACGGAACCGTTAAGGACTATATGGATGTCAAAAGATCTTATTCAAAGAACTATATCGTTGGCGAGCCTGTCATATCGGGTTCTGTTGCAGCATATATCAAAGAGACTTACGGATTGGATTTTAACGTTATCGCCACGACCGAGATCACTGACGGGCTCTTGCTCGGCTGTGACAAGCGATGCCATGGCGAGGAAGAGATCGAAGCTGCCCTTAAGGATGCCGAGACCATAATCGCGGACCCGATGGTCAGACTCATCTCGCCTGACAGGGCAAAGTTCATAGAGCTTCCGCATTTCGCGATGTCGGGAAGACTTTACAGAAAACAGATACCAAATCTCCTGAAGCCGGAGGAATACTTATATGGGATTAAATGACACCCCTTCGTCCGAGAGGATCCATATCGGATTTTTCGGAAGGACAAATGCAGGCAAATCAAGTCTTGTAAACAGAATCACAGATCAGGATCTTGCAATAGTATCCGATACCAGGGGAACTACTACAGACCCGGTCTATAAAGCTATGGAGATCCTGCCGCTCGGACCTGTCGTGATCATCGATACTCCGGGTTTTGACGATGACGGGATCCTGGGCGAGAAGAGAATAAGCAGGACAAAACTCGTGCTTAACAAGACTGACGTTGCCGTCCTTGTCGTTGACCTGTCAGACGGTATCAGGAAGACCGATGAGGAACTCATCAGTTTGTTTGAAGAGAAGGGAATACCTTACATCATTGCATTTAACAAGGCAGACCTTAAGGAAGGCGGCCTTGCCGTCAAACCCAATGAGATCTGTGTAAGTTCCGTAACCGGCGAGAACATAAACAGACTCAAGGAGATGATCGCTGCAGCAGGGCTTTCAAAGCCTGCCGCAACACCTCTTATAAGTGATCTAATTGAGCCCGGCGATACAGTGGTCCTTGTGATCCCGATCGACAGTTCCGCTCCGAAGGGCAGGATCATACTTCCGCAGCAGCAGGTGTTAAGAGAGATCCTGGACAGCCATGCGCTCGCTTATATTGCGCAGGATACTGATCTTAAGGAACTTCTGGACAACCTTAAGACAAAGCCGAAGCTCGTCGTTACCGACAGCCAGGCGTTCGGCAAAGTCTCAAAGACAGTTCCGGAAGATATCATGCTCACGTCCTTTTCGATCCTGCTTGCAAGGCACAAGGGTTTTCTCGAGTCTGCAGTTAAGGGCGTCAAAGCGATCGGGTCATTGGAGGACGGCGATACCGTCCTTATCTCGGAAGGCTGCACGCACCACAGGCAATGTGAAGACATCGGTACTTTCAAGATCCCGAAATGGCTCCGCGAATATACCGGAAAAGACATCAAGATCGAGACGACTTCAGGTCTTTCTTTTGCAGATGATCTGACCAAATACAAGATGATCATTCACTGCGGGGCATGCATGCTCAATGACCGCGAAATGATATACCGCACAAAATGCGCAAGCGACTGCGGCATCCCGATGACTAATTACGGGACCGCAATCGCTTACATGCACGGTATCCTGAAGCGTTCTCTGGAAGTGTTCCCTGACCTTATCAAGGAA
>Ga0247611_10004897_pt1 | contig 18209 bp, 13 predicted proteins | sample 177DNAGHGhighgp2_FD_192422 | JGI IMG/M metagenome (GOLD analysis project Ga0247611, IMG submission 192422) | Sheep rumen microbial communities from Palmerston North, Manawatu-Wanganui, New Zealand - 1770 DNA GHGhigh gp2 | ecosystem: Host-associated > Mammals > Digestive system > Stomach > Rumen... | reverse complement strand
ACGGCCGATGTCCAGCTGGCTGAGTACCGCCAGAAAGAGACTTTCGTCTAAGTTGTTGCTTTCGCAGTATTTCTTTAGCGTTTCCGAAAGAAAAGAAGTATCCTGGCTTATGTAGGAGATGATGAGCCCCGAGCCGACATCAAGTGTTCCGTAGGATAACGGAACATTCTTTTCTTTGTTTCCGTTCGGACGGACTCCGGCTTTTTGTAAAATCGCTGCAATGATGCTTGATTTGCCGCAACCGTTTTCGCCCGCAAGAACAACTCTGTCGCTCCGCTTTACCCGGAATCGTAAGTCGCTGAAAAGCGGCGTATCGGAATCTGCGTATTTCAGCGAAAGGTCTCTGGCCTCAATCAGAACTTCTTTATGGTATTTCATGGGGCAGAGCTTTAAGTCATTCACTTTTTCGATGTCCTGCAAGAGCCCCTCTTTTTCCTCGATTTCTCGTCCGATCCGGTTTTCAAAGGATTTTACCCTGGACTGCATTTTTTTGGTCTTTGCGCCGATGTAGGAACGCGTTGAAATATTTCTTTCCGGCTCTTTAAGCGGATCGAAACCAATCTTTGTGTTTTCGTTTTTTTCGGCCCATCTGCTGCTTCGGTCGGCCGCTGCTTTCAGTTTGCCGATTTCTTTTAGGTGTTTTTCGTTTTCGGCCCGCGCGAAGGCATCGTCCTTTTCTTTATTTTCCCACCAGGATGAAAAATTGCCGGCCTGAACTTCAATGGTCTTCCGGTTTAAGACAAGCACATGATCGCAAACCTTGTCGAGAAGGTCTCTGTCATGGGAAACCAGTATGAAGCCTTTCTTTTTGGAAAGGTATTCTTTCACGATATTTCTGGCCCGGTCATCCAGGTGGTTTGTGGGTTCGTCTATGAGCAGGAATTCATTTTCACCCGCGAATAAAACCGCAAGCATAACCCTTGTTCTTTCGCCGAAGCTCAGGGTGGAAAAGGGCCTGTAAAGGCATTCGGAATCCATTCCGATTAAGTTCATCTCAATCAGAACCTGCCAGGCTTCGACATCGGGCTTCCATTTTTCAATGAATTCATTTGCGGTAATATGAAGATCATTTTCACTGACCGTGTAAGGAAAATAATCAAAGCGCGTATTGGTTGTGATGCTGCCCTGATATTTGTATTTTCCCATCAAAAGATTCAGAAGAGTAGTTTTGCCTTTGCCGTTTCTTCCAATCATTCCGAGCTTCCAGTCGGTGTCGATACTAAATGAGACATTCTCGAGAACATCGTCAACGCTGCCCTCGTAAGCGAATGTAAGATTGTTCACTTTTATCTGCATATAAACCTCCTAATCAAAAAAATCCGTTTCACACCGAAACAGATCACCGTACATAAAGTCTATATGCCGAAGCGCCCCGGAAAATCTTAAGGGGATAGTCTGTAATGATACGGATAATCGGATTCGGCATACACAAACAGACCTTTCGGTCTGATTACAATTTGCATTTACCAAATCAAATTATCGAATTATCATTTTTTCACCATCACACTTTCGTGTGCCCTTCTTTAAACTGACGAAATAATAGCATGGATTCTATTCGGGTGTCAATAATAAAAATTTCAGGGAGGTTTATGAGCCGAAATAAGTACTGAAGTCAGAAGCGATATCCTCCGCGGCTTAAGAAAAAGTGATTGGAAGCAACTGTCGGATTATGTTATTATATATTTGGGGTAGAAGGGAAATTAACATTTTTTTGTTCCTTTTTGCCCGGACAAAAAATCTACCACAAATACGATGCACCCAAAATAGTGCATTATTCAACTCATGAATAGCGAAAAAAAAGTTATATTTAAAAAAGAAAATATCTGCTGTTTTGCGATAACTTTTATCGCATATCTTTTGATACATGGGTATCGCTTCGCGAATAAGGCTTTTGCGGGTGATGCTCTGCTGATGATCTATCAAAATGATGCGGCATGGCAGATCGCCCTGGGAAGAATTATCCAGCCGTTTTTGATCATGTTCAGAGGCGGGATAGCAAGCCCTTTATTAATAGGTTTGATTACAGCGTTTTTTCTGGGGTGCGGTGCTTATCTGATTTCTGATATTTTTGAAATAAAAAATAAATCCGTAATAGTTATTCTGGGTATTGTGCTTACCGCCAGCGATGCTTTTGCTTCTGCAAACGCAAGTTTCCTGCCATGGTCGGATTTTTATGCGATTGCTTTTTTTATGGCAGTGCTTTCCGTATGGCTTTTGGAAAAGGGAAAATGGTATTTCGGAATAGCAGGCGCTGTGGCTTTCATGGTTTCGCTCGGCATATATCAGGCATATGTCTGCGTAGCCGCAGGTCTGGCCTGCATGGTCTTTATTTTAAGATTGGTTAAAGAGCAGGAGACCAAGAAGATCTTCCGGGATATGGCAAATTACGGAATCGCTTTTTTATCCGGTGCCGGTATTTATTACGCTGCATGGAAAATCCTTCAAAGGATATTAAATATCTGGACTGCAGATACCTATAATGGTCTGGCTTCAGTGGGGGATTACAGCAATACCTCAGTTGGCAGTCTGTTGCTGCTTACATATGAGAAAGTCATTGATTCTTTTTGGAACCCACCGTTGTTTGTTACCTTGACATTTCGTGAAAACAACCTTTCCGTAATCTGGCTGTATCTTATCAGATGTTGCAATGTACTGCTATTGGGATTAATGATTGCCGGGATTGCAATGATGATCAGGAAATACCATACCAAGATTCTCGGAATAGCAGCTGCTACAGTATTATTATTGCTGTTTCCGTTTTGCGTAAATGCAGTATGCTTTATTTCAAAGGGAATGGAACATACACTGATGACGTATGCTTTTTGTCTGGTATATGTGTTGGCGCTTGTTATTTATGAGCATTTGGACATCAGCTTAAAGCCGGTAAAAATAATGCATATCTGCGTGATGCTTTTTCTGGCGGTGGTGTTGTGGAACCGGATAGTTTTTGCTTCGCAGCTATATCTGAAGATGGATTTTCAGGATACGCAGGCGGCTGCTCTGCTTAACCGGATTGTATACGAAGTGGAGTCTATGGATGGATATCAGCCGGGAATCACGCCGGTTGCAATAAGCGGTTCTTTTGAAAACTCAGATTATCTTAAGCCTATAGAGTCGATGAAACAACTTGAGGTCAAGGGAGTGGGCAAGACGGCCATGACCTATGGCGGTACGGAGTATGCGTATCTGCAGTATATTTTGAATGTGAATATGAACCTGGTAAGGATAGATTACGAGGATGAAACGGTAAAGAATATGCCATGCTACCCGGAAAAAGGCTCTGTTTCGCAGGTGGGAGATACGATAGTGGTAAAAGTGGCTGATTACTAGGGGGTACTCAAATAAGTGCATCATTCAGCCTGTAAAAGGTGTGGAGGGGGAAAATGCATTACGATCCGAATTACAAAAACCAGATATTTTATCAGAGTTCCAATTCCATCGGAATTGCTGAGGCATTTCAAATCGCAAAAAGAGAGTTGGCTGTTGCGGAGTACAAAACAAAGATGCCGAGAAACAAGCTTTCAAAGATCATGACGTATGCGCTTCTCGGCGTATGTGCACTTGTTCTTCTGGTTACGGGGCTTGTCTGGATTTTCTCGAGGAGTCTTCTTTTTACCATCGTTCTGTTTGTGATTATGGCATTTGCAAGCGTTGGAATTATGGCAATTATTATGGTCATAGTTGATTCAATCATTCGCAAAAACTGCAGTGAACCGGTGGAAGCGACCTGTATCGGATACAGTCTTGCCGGCGGTTCTTCGCACGATAGTATGAGCGGTGGCGGAATCGAGAGGTCGCCTGTTTTTGAATACGAGTATCAGGGATTCAAGTTTGTTGCATTTGACGGTGTATATGACAATTTTTCAAAGGTTCCCTTAGTTTCGCAGAAAACAAAGATTCTGATTAATCCGTCCGATCCGGAAGAGATTGTCTGGAATTTCGGAAAGCACCGGCAGATTTTCCTGATTCTTGCATGCCTTTTTGCAAGTGTTTTAGGTATATCGATGCTGTTGGTTGTACTTAATGACGATAATTTTATGAATGCCGCTTTTTCGGACGGCGAAGCGGAAAGCTCGCAGAGTGTCAGCAGTGAAATCCCTTCCGGCGAGGAAATTTATGAAATCAGAAAAACCGATGACGGAAGAATTATTCTGGATGATGCTTATTTAAGTCACGAAGTCTTTACCGCTTTTCCCGATTCGGAATATGTGGTAAAAAGACGTAAAATCACCGAAATGGAAGTCATAGATGACGGAGAAGCTTATATGATTACTTTTGAGCCCGACTCGGATTTTTCGGAGTCGGAATGGTTTTTCACGAAAGAGGACGCCACGGATGAACTGAAAAATGTTTCAAAAGGAGACGAGCTCATTTTTGCGGAAGTAAAAGAATCGGGATCCTTCTGGGTTTTCGGCACGAAAGAGTATGTATTGGAGGAGCAGTCCTCTGAAGCGCAGGGCCAGTTCCCGGGCGGACTTGACGATGACGGCCCCGGTGCGGACGAGGCAGTATCGGTTCTCTTTGAAAGAGAGTCCAGCTCCGATAATTTTAAGGAAAAAGCCGTAATTTCCGGACTGAATATGGACGGCGGAAGAGTATGGACTTATGAAACCAGGGAAGAAAGCATCGGCCAGGTTGACGGTCTTAAGGAAATCGATTATTTTGACGGAAAATATATCTTCGTAGCATTCGGCGATGTCATCTGTCTTGATGTGTCAACCGGAGAAGAACTTTGGGTTAACCACGATTTAAAGGGCTCGGGCATTAACTGGACCACAAATCCTGCGGGTGATAAGATTTATATGTGCGGCTATTTCGGACCGGACCTTTTCGTTATTGATCTTGACGGCAATACCTTAAACCGTATTAACGGCAAGGACGATGATACCTACTGGGCATATGAGATTAAGTATGTTGATGAAAACAGAGTGGATGTCACTTATGAAAGCAACGATAAGGTTGTAAGCTATGATCCGAACGGACCGGCAGAGCAGTGAGAAGAGTATATTATATGACACAAAACAAGGCCGAGGTAATTCTCGGTCTTGTTTCATTTCCGGCGGTTTATAGCATAAAAATGAGTCATACGGTATTTACTGATTCACATACCCCACAACTCCGTGCATTTCCTCGAGTTCTTCGGGACTGAGGGTAATTCCCCAGCTGTTGGGTGTGGCACTTGTGTAATTTCCGTCTTTGTCGGGACCGGATGTAACCACCCATTTTCCGTGGTCGAAAATGCATCTTCTTCGCTTCAGGCCCACGTCATCTTTGTAATCAAAACTCCACGAAATGTTTCCGTCCAAGAGCCCGTCGATGACATATCCGCTGATAAAGCGGCTAACGACTTTTTCGTTCAGTTCGGTATTCCATTCCTGGATTTCCCAGTAGCCCTGGGGCACATCATCCTCCCAGGTACCGCTTCCGTGATAGTTGTTTCCGTCATAGAAGCCGAACCAGTCTGCATTGCCGTCTCTTTTGCCATCAGGGGAATAATAGCCGAGATACAGCATATATTCGCCGTATTTCGTGTCTTTTACTTTGTAAAATCCAATCTCTCCGCGCATTGTCGTAAAAATCCATCTGTCTCCGAGTTTCGATCTTTCGTTCAGGAAAGTTTTGTAATCTTCGGACTGCATGTATTCAAAAACCTCGTCCCACTTGTTGGTATAGCCAAGTTCTGCGATTTTATCCATAACCGGTTGCAGATTCTCTGCAACTGCCTGCTTTTCAAGCTTTTCACGGATTCTGTCCGCTTCTTCGGAAATTTCCGGCTCTTTTCCTTCCAGCTGCGACAAACGGTTTTGTAATCCGGCAGAACCGGTGGCGGAACAGCCCTTTTTAAGTTCTTCGATTCCCTCGGCGAAAGTATTCACACCTTCCTCCGGCATGTTTAACGCCAGATATTGTCCGGCAAGACTTTCGTATGCATCTGCCAGACCCAGGTAGGCATTCTCGTTATCTGGATCGATTTCAAGCGCCGCTTTGTACGAAAGGATTGCGTTTTCATCGTCCTGACCGGAATGGTATGCATCACCGTATGCGAGGTATTTTTCTACCTGTTTTTTCGGCAAAATAATTGTCTTAAAGCAGATGAATCCGGCAACACCTGCCACCAGTAAAACCGCAACACCTATGACTAAGGGAATGAGCCATTTTTTCTTATTCGAATTCATTTGTTGTCCTCACTTTCGTTTCTGTCCGCGAATTTTTCCGCAAGTCCGCCGATAAAAGGAAGTGCCGGCGCTTCTTCTTTATTCGTAATCAGTTCGACCGCCGTTTTGCCGGAAAATGCGGCCATCGGAAGGCCGCCCGGATATCGGAGCCAGTGGCTTGCCAGAAAGACATTGTCAACGCCTTTTACTTCGGGGGCGATGCTTGCCTTGCGACTGATGGCGGTTGTGATAAAGCGCATATATGCGCCGTTTGTATCGTTGTTTCTTAAGGCATAACTGTAGGGTGTCCAGGCATCCAGCGTTTCGATTTTTCCCTCGTAGGAGGGGTACTTTTGAGGATCTCTTTCAAAACGGCATCGGCTGCGTCCTGTTTTGACTGCCGGTATTTTGCGTGATCCGTTTTGTACAGTTTTTTCCAGTATTTAAAATCATCGACATACTGGATGTACATTACCTGAAGAACCGTTTTGCCTTCGGGTGCAATGTAATCACCGTAAGGGCGGTAATTCTTCAGATTGATTCTGTGATACTCCTGTGTTCCGATTTTTATGGGGTCAGATTCGAAGCTCAGCGAATCGTCCACTTCTTCGAAAAGTCCGTCAACCGAGTACGCAATCTGAAAAGCCGAATACATCGGAAAATCCTTTTCGTGATCGAAAATGGAACGGATGATTTTGGATTTGTGTTTTTTCTTTTTGATCAGCTCCGAGAAAACGTATTTGATGTCGCAGGCACAGATGATATAATCCGCGGAAATTTCCTCTCCGTTTTCGAAGAGAACCGCAGCCGCGTGCTTGGTTTTGATCTTGGCTTTCTTCTCAATCTTCGGAATTTTTTTCTTGTGAAGGATGATTTCTTTTGCCGGCATATTGGTTTCAATCCGGCCACCGGCTTCCAAATATGCATTGATTAAACTGTCAGCGATTTTGATGGAGCCGCCTTCGATGATATCCGCGTTGCCGCTTGCAAAGAAGCTGTAGACGACAATCAGCCAGTAGGATTCGTATTCTTTTGCGGAAAAATCCAGAAGGAGATTTCGTATAGCTTCGCTTTTGAATCGTGCGGCCCACTGCTCGATATTAATGCCCATATAGAGAACCGCCCTGCGGGCAAATTCAAAATGGGAGAGCACGGTTTCGGCCTCGCTGACGGTTTTTGCAAGCTTCACCACGTGGGAGAGGTTGGCCGTGATATCGGTGGCGATTTTGACGCAGTCGATAAAAAGATTGATTTCGGTAGCATCCTCGGGAGAGATTGCAAGCATTTCCTGCCGCGTTCTTTCCACATCACGCCAGAGGGTGACACGGACCCCGCCTGTTTCGGAGGCAGTCAGATAAGGTCTTCTGACGATGACCGAATTTTCGTTTAAAACACCGAGTTCCTTCCACAGAATATTCGTGGGAGTGCCTTCCGCGGTGCCGGTCAGCCAGTGCAGACAGTTGTCGATAGTATAACCGTTTCGATACCAGCCGCTTAAATTCCCGCCCGGCACGGAGTTTTTCTCATATATGGTTGTTTCGTATCCGGCGCGCTGCGCATGAATACCGGCACTTAAGCCGGCCACACCGCCGCCGATTATGATGATTTTTTTCATTTGTTATTGCCTGCCGGCAGCCTCTTTTTAAGTGTTATCTTATGAACTAACTATAGCATAACGGGACAATTCTTACCAATAGCAAATCGCGCTTCCTTTCATTGAATAATGTCCGAATATAGGATATGATAATAGGGTCAAAAGGTCAAAGTCGAAACAGTTCGGACTTTAAAACAATTTGGTTTCTGAAACAACTGATTTATAAAAATTACAGCGGATGAGGTGGCGGAAAATGCCCAGACAGATTTGGAATTATTACAAAGAACTCGCAAGGCGGATCGGAACGGACAGTGAAGGAAAACAGCAGGGATTCAGTGTATCCTGGTTTTATACCGAAATCCGGGAAGATCCGGTAACCGGTGAGGATATCGAGGTGGATACCTTTGACCGCCAGAACCGTCTCTCTCTGGCATTTTTGGGAGATGAAGATGCGCGAAGAGATTTGCATTTGGCCGGAGAAACGGAGATTTCCGATATGTGCCGGACCGTACGCTCGATTTGCGGACAGGCACCCAATCCGTCCCAGATTGAAGCAATTTCCAATGCGCTTCTCAATAATCTCACCATAATTCAGGGACCGCCCGGAACGGGCAAAACCGATACGATAAAAAATATTTTATTATGCATCAGGTCGCTTTATCCCGATGCGAAAGTGGCGGTTATTTCCGCCAACAGAGAGGCTATCGCGAATGCCGAGGATGCGGTAAAAGAGGAGCCTTCTTTAGCGACATCCTACGCAAGACTCGGAGCCAAGTCTGTAAGAAAAGAATTCAAAGAAGCTCTTTTTACATCAGACAGGGATCTGTATAACCGTCTCGGCGAATGCAATAAAGAGAACGGTTGGTTCTATCCCGAATGGTTTTTGGATGAATATCCGATTATTTTCAGTACCATCCATTCTCTGAGAAAATGCGTGGACATTCCCGAATACGATTATGTTCTTGTGGACGAGTGTTCGCAGGTGCAGTCCGTAATCGGTATGCTTGCGATCAATACCGCAAAGCACCTTGTCCTTTTAGGCGATGACGAACAGCTTCCGCCGATTCATAAGGAGGAAGAGAACGAAGAAATCGCAGAGGTTTTAGAGATTCGTCAGAGAGCTCCGTTCTATCTCGATGAGGGCGACAACAGCTTTATGAAGGCCTGCAAGGCAAGCTTCGGCGACAAATGCAGGAGCATTCTCTTGAATGAGCATTACCGCTGTCATCCCGCGATTATCAAATTTTGTAACCGCTTTATTTATGATAATCAGTTGATTACCAGAACCGCAGATGACGGAAAACTGCCCATCCGTATTCGCTGGTATGAGGGGGATTACTGGGAAAAAATCCCCGATGAGAAAACACGGAACCGGAATAACGAAGAGCAGGACAATCCCGACAAACTGCAGAATGTCAACAAAAAGCAGATTGAGATTTTTATCCGTGAAGAGTATCCGGAGATTCTGGAAATGCTCAGGGCAAATCACAATTACGGAATCTGCGTGCTTTCCCCTTACCGTTATCAGCTGGAGCTTTTGCAGGCACGCTTATCGGAACTGATTGAAGAAAATGATGAAGTGGAAAATACAATCGTCGAGCATGATCCCGGTGTCAACGACATCGCCCAGCTGACGATTCATAAAGCGCAGGGTCGCGGATTCGACAGGGTTTATATTATGCCCGTGGAAGATACCGGAAAAAATCCCTGGTCGCAGAAAAAAGAGTTAATCAATGTTGCGGTTTCCCGTGCGAAGAAAGAACTCTGCGTGATCACATCATCCGCGTGGATGTCCGATGGACTTCAGAAGGAACTGCTCGGATACAGAGTGAACTATGCTCCCGAGAACGCGGAGCAGTACATCAGAAGTCTTCTTCAGTATGTGGAAGAAGAGCGGAAGAGCAGGGACTGCGGAGAGGATTACGGTTTTGTGAAAGCGGACGCAAGCTCCGTATTTGACAAGGTGCCCTATTACCGGCGAAAACTCAGCTATTCGGACGAGAAAAGAAAGCCGGACGGAAATATGCCTTCGGCACCGGAAAAATGTCTGTATGAGGCTCTGAAGGCCTGTGAGGGCTTCAGAAACGGCGGCTATGAAATTTACCGCGAGGTTCCGCTTTCTTCGTTTACACAGATTACAACGTATAACAATGAGCTCAGGACCTATATGGAAAACGGTGCAAGATTTGATTTTGTCATCGGCAGAGAGAATAAGCTTTATGCAATCATAGAGGTTGACGGAGCCTATCACAGATTCGATCCGGAGACTATGCATAACGATGAGCTGAAGGACCGGGCTGCGCGGTCGTTCGGAAATGATTTTTACGAAAATCGTTTCTTAAGACTTCCGACGGACGGTACGACAGCGGATGAAATCCGGCAGATTATGGAGATCCTGGAAAGTGCGCCCGAAAGGGAAATCATAATTCATGCGGAAGAAGTGGAAGAAAATTGTATGATTGATTATTTCGATCAGAAAATGAGAGAATGTGCGAACCTGATCGGAAGCCATATCCGAAACGGCGAACCGGACGAGGAGCTTGGCAGAGTTCTCGGACTGAGAGGATATATCGATCCGCAGGATACGGATTATCACTATGACGATCCATTATATAATGCCGTGTATTTTATGAGATACGGATATGCGTATGCCTATGAGTATTCGGTGATTTATCAGATCATCCTCGAAGATTATGTTTCCGCGGAGAATATTTTCGGCGTGACCACCTTCGGCTGCGGTTCCTGCATCGATGCATGGGCTCTGGCTTATGCGAAGAAAAAACTCGGAAGTGAGCTGACTTTAAGATATGCCGGAACGGACCGCGATATCTGGGGAATCCAGTTCAAACCGGAACCCGGAAACGCAATGGAGGAGGCATATCGCTTTGGCGGAGATAACATCCGTTACCGCTATCCGGGAATGAACGACATGCAGGCAGACATCCTTGATTTCTTCCGGGAAGAGAGCTGGCAGTATCTTTACAATACGGTATTTTTCTCAAAAATCCTGAACGAACTGCCCGATGATTACCTGAATTCTCTTCTGGAATGCATACGCGAAAATGCGGACGAGTTCAAGGCGGACAGAACACATTATATCTGCATCTCCCATTCCGACAGCGATTACCGGAATAAGGATTCCATGAAAAATGTGGCAAAGGAAATTGCGGACAGAATCAATTATGATAACAGATTCACAGTGGATTACAGTCTGCCGGTAAGACCGGGCGGTCTCGGGGAATCTCTTGGACTTCGGGACATTAGCCCGGAAGGATTTGTAAGCTGTTATAAATTCCCGAGACAGGGCGATTTCTTCCCGCGTGTTGCCACACTGAATCCGGATTTTGAATTTACGGAGGAAGTTGAGGAAATCCGAAACATTCTGGAACGTTTCCTTGATCGCAAATGCGTTTCCACCACGAGTACAAGTATTTTCCAGATTATTAAACTGATTCCGAACTAAGGAGTTTTCAATGATTATCAGTGCCAGTCGCAGAACCGATATTCCGGCATGCTTTCCGGAATGGTTTGCAAACAGAATAAAAGAGGGATATGTCATTGTCCGTAACCCCATGAACAATCAGCCTTTCCGGATTAATCTTTCGCCGGAGATTGTGGACTGTATTGTTTTCTGGACCAAAAATCCCATCCCGATGCTTCCTTATCTGGATGAGTTTAAGGACTACTGTTATTATTTTCAGTTTACGCTCACCGGTTATGGAAAAGACATCGAGAGAAATCTTCCGGACAAGAATGCGGATTTGATACCTGCGTTCCAAAAAATTTCCGATAAAATCGGGCCGGAGCGTGTAATCTGGAGATACGATCCGATTCTTGTAAATGACAGGTATTCTTTGGAGTATCATAAACGGGCATTTGAAAAAATCGCCGCGGCGCTGAACGGTTATACCGAAAAATGTGTCTTCAGTTTTGTGGATACGTATGCGAAAAATTTAAAGGCGATGGAAAGCCTGAAAGTGCGGGATTTAACGCCGGAAGAAATGAAAGAAATGGCTGTTATGATTCGCGACATCGCTGCAGAAAATCATATGAAGGTCGGAACCTGTGCGGAAGAAATCGATCTGGCAGAGCTCGGAATTGAGCACAATGCCTGCATAGACAAGGCATTGATTGAACGACTCACCGGCGGAAAGATTAAAGACACGAAGAAGAATATCAAGGATTCCGGACAGCGTTCGGCATGCAAATGCATGCTCAGCAAGGAAATCGGAACGCACAATACCTGCGGGAACGGATGTGTTTACTGTTATGCGAATTACAGTCCGGACAGTGTCAGAAGAAGTCTGGAAAAATACGATCCGAAATCGCCTCTTCTCTGCGACAGTCTGAAAGAGGGAGAGGAAGTAAAGGATGCTGCGGATATGAAAGCTTTAGTGGTAAAGAGCGGACAGCTGACACTTTTTGATCCTTAGGATTTGTGGTACAATACCGGTAACTTGAGAATTCGTTCCGGAAAGATGTTACCGGAATCATTTGTTACGGAGAATGAAGAATGACAGACGGTGAAATCAAGAAATATTTTAATGTTGTGGGCGGCTTCATGATCGGAAGCTTTGCTCTCTGGCTATGCATTGTGGTGTACCAGCTTTTTGTGGGTGTTTTCCTGATTTTCTGGGGCTACGGAGTCGGAACACTTCTGCTGATGATTTATAACTTAATCGGCTGTATTCGTTATGCAAAAAATATCGGCATTATCAAAAACACTTCAAACAAAGCACAGGCAGCAGCAAGCGTGGAATACTTTGAAAAGCAGATTCCGCTCTGCTGGATTTTTCTGTTCATTAATCTGATTTTCGGCGGAGTCCTGGGCTTTGTCGGAAATCTATACGATTTGATTCTCGCTTATCAGGTAAAGAAGAAAAAAGAGGAACTGCTCGGAGAACCTGTTGCGCCCGGCTGGGACGCGGCATATCGTGAGGTAGAGTAAGCTGAATTGAATGAAACGGAAATTTTGGAATAAAAGAACCCCGCAATGCGGGGTTCTTTGCGTTGTGTTGAGTGTTAAAAATGAATTACAGATCTTTTTCTACTTCAAAATCCATTTCCTTATAGGTCCATACCGCGCGGCCGATTCCGTAGCGGTCCATCACTGCGTGGAATGCTTTGAACCATTCTTTCGCGTCTGCCTTGTCTGCCAAGTCGATGACTCCGTATTCGCCGCAGTAAAGGGGTACATTACGCTCTTCTGCGACCCGTACGGCCTCTTTTAACAGATGGTCGAAATAATTCTCGTCGGGGCAGTTATTGGGGTCAAAATCCTCAAATCCTGCGAATGCCTGGCAGAGCTGTTTTTCGCTTAACTCTTCATACGTGCGGAAAGGCATTTTGAAGTGGCAGCGGAATTTGGTATCCATGCTTGCAATCCAGTATGCACCCTGATGGGTGAAGAGCAGAGGCTCATAGCAGTGGAAATTGTAAACGATTTTATCGTCTACGGGAGGAAGCAGATCTTTCAGTGCTTCGATGCTGTTATTGTAATAGCCGCCAAGGAGAATTATGGTATCGGGAGCGTTTTTGCGAATGCGTCTGATGCATTCGGTGGAAACACGGTTCCAGGTATCGCAGTATTCTTTTTTGGTGACTTCGTTTAAAATCTCAAACGCGAGCATATCGGAGAATTTGCCGTAACGCTCGGAGAGCATTTCCCAGATACTGTAGAAATGATTCTGATAATCTTCACTTTCGAAGAAGCCTGCTTCGTTGTGACCGGGGTCAAAGGAGAAGCCCGGTGTGCGGTGCAAATCCAGAACCATATTCAAACCGTTCTTTTTGCAATTTTCGATTGCAAAATCGATGTAGGACAAATTGTCTGTATTGAATGTGGAATCTTCGTTCTCAAAGAGATCGTAATCTACCGGAACACGTACGTGGTCGTAACCGCGGGATTTTACCTCTTCGAAATCTTTTTCGGTAATGAAATGATCATAACGTTCTTTGGTATGGTCGCACTGTGAAAGCCAGCCGCCGAAGTTGATTCCTTTTGTATATCCTGCAAATGTGCGCATATAAACTATCCTTTCTGTCTGAAAAGGTGGTTGAGCTTACTGTACTTCCTCAAGTCTTACGTTCTTGATGTAAATGGTAGCGGTTGAACCCTTATTACCCATGTTGAACTCAAGACGTCCGTTGTTGTCATCCTTCATGTTCATACGGAAATTGTATTCGAAGGACTGAGGTTCGGTGGTTACGGTGAACGTGGTATCCTGTAAGTATCTTACCCAGCCTGCGGTAGGTGCGGAAACGCAGGTGATTAAATCTCTTTCCTCATCTGCCCAGCAGTCAAAGGTTAAGCGGTAGTTCTTGCCCTTGATCATGGGAAGTCCTGGCTGTACCAGCTGTACGGAGTAATCTACGGTACCCATTGCATCGGTCTTGATAATCATGGTTCCGTCTTCAATCGATGCGCTGCCTTCGCCGCCTTCGAATAATAAGAAGGTCCAGTCTTTTTCTTCTGCAAGATCGGTTCCGAGATCGGAAGGATCGGAGAAGTCACCCATGGTGATGAAATTGCCGGTTGCGTCTGCTTCTTTGTAGTTCTTTGCAGGCTTCTGAACGTTGGTATCGTATTCGGGTTTCTGATAAACACGTACGTAGTCGATTAAAAATTCAGCGTTGTCAAAATTGGTGGTCTCGTCAGGATTTCCTGGCCAGGTTCCGCCGACTGCGAGGTTTAACTGTACGAAGAATGTCTGGTTGAAAGGAGCGGGATAAGGCTTCTCTTCCTCGCCCTGTAAAGCGGTGAACCAGTCATTAACGGTTAAGTATAATTCACCGTCGATATACCATCTCATTTCGCCCGGTTCCCATTCTACGGAATACTCATGGAAATCATCTGCGAAGGAGCCGTCGGTTAATTTCACGGTACCCTGCTGTTCAGCGTGAGGCTCGCCGTAGTGAACGGTTCCGTAAGCGGTCTTAACGTCGCTTCCCAATACTTCCATTATATCGATTTCACCGCATTTCGGCCACTGTCCGTAAAAGCTTTCATCGGTGGGCATCATCCAGATTGCGGGCCAGAGTCCCTGTCCTTCGGGAACCTTTGCACTGACAACTACTTTGCCGTACATAAAGTCTTCCTTGTTCTGGGATTTGATTTTACCGGAAGTGTAATAATCGTTTCCGTTTGCGTCGGTGGTTTTGATTGCCTTTAATACCATCTTGCCGTCACGTGTAAATACATTGTCGGTGGAAGTGGTATATTCCTGTAATTCTTCATTGGTCCAGCCGGGTTCGTGAGGATCGTAGCTCCAGATGGATTCATCCATTGCCGCGCCGCTGAACTCGTCATGCCACAGAAGGCTGTAGCCTTCAATTTCCGGAACCGTAACTTCCTCTACGGGTTCGGTGGATACGGGCTGTGTTTTGGTACAGCCTGCGAGTAAAGATGCTGCTGTTGCAACTGAAAGTGCAAATGCAAGAATTTTCTTTCCCTTCATGTTTGATAACCTCCCTTAAAGATTATTGTACATACTGATATTATGATTTTTTTTGTGCCTGAAATCAAGGCATGGTTCTTATCATAAGCATAGAAAAAAGTAAAAAATCAGGATATAAAAATCATTACTTTTGTGATATAATTATGACATAATCCGAAATACGTGAAATTGACTAAAAAAGGAGATTTTTATGGACAATATTCACAAACCGAAAGAGGACATCGGAACGGACTTAGTTTACCGCGAGTATGTCATGCGTGAGGAGTTCGTATATCACGCGCCGTTCAATCCGGAGATGGAATTTTATGATCTGGTAAAAGCCGGGAATATCAAAAAAGTGGAAAAATCCCTGAAGGAAGATTTCTGTTCCAAGAAGGGATTGGGGGAACTGTCCAAGAACAAAGTCCAGAGCTTTAAATATCATTTTGTGATTACGGCGGCCCAGCTTTCGAGACACTGTATTGACGGCGGAATGGAGCATGAAAGGGCCTATACGCTTTCGGATTTATATATTAACAGGGTGGACGAATGCAGTACGTTAAAACAGATTTCCAATCTGCACAGGGATATGGTATTGGACTACACGCGTAGGATGAATCAGCTAAAAACGGGCAAGACATATTCCAGACATATCGCACATTGTCTCGATTATATATACAACCATCTGCACGAAAGAATTCTGGTTTCGGAGCTTGCCGAGGTGGTCGGAATGAATGAAAATTATCTCTCGAGGCTTTTTGCAAAAGAAGTCGGAATGCCAATCAGCAGATATGTTTCCGCGAAAAAAATCGAAACCGCGAAAAATATGCTCACCTATTCCGAATACACGCCTGCGGAGATTGCGAATATTCTCGCGTTTCCGAGTCAGAGTTATTTTGTGAAGGTTTTCCGCGAGTATGAGGGCGTGACGCCGGGAAAGTTCAGGGGATAATCCGCTGCGGTTTCGCAGGGTACTGAGCGGTGCTTGAAGTAGCGAGTGAGAAGGGGTATAATTCGGGAAGAAGATAATAATAAAGGAATGATTGTATGAATTTACGAATGAAAAAAACACTGGCTTCGGTCATGATTATATCAGCGGGAAGCATGCTTCTTTTATCCGGTTGTAAAAAGAAAAATACATCTTCGGAACCGGAGAGCGTGCCTACCGTGGTTTTTGAAGAAGGCATGTTTGCAAATACCTCCGGGAATGTTTCGGAACCGGTTGAACCCGAAGTTGTCGGAACCACAATCGAGGGTGTCAGAAGTCTTTCGTTTTACCGCAGAAATCCGGAGACCAGAGTAAGAGAGAAGAAGAGCGAATTTTCTTCGCAGTGGGTCAGAGGAACGGATATTTCCAGTTTTGAGGTATTCGCTTCGGATCAGGAGAGCATCACATTTCAGACGGCTTATTTTGACGATGCGTTTTTGTCCTTCTGGAATCAGTTTGAAGGAAATGAAAACTGCCGAATCGGATATACGGTTGATTTTGATTTAAAGAACGGAGAGCACATTCATAAAACGCTGTTAAAGGCCGGAGATGAGCTCGAATACAGACCTTATCTCGAGAACTATCTGTACGATGATGTACATCAGGCGAAGGGCGCATGGTACAGCCATCTGCTTCCGGAAGAGATGAAGGATACCACACTGATGACCTCCATCAAATTTACTCCGGGAGAAAAAATCGACGAGGTGGGCGATACCATTACCGCGAAGGCATTCGTATATAACTCGGAAAAAGATTTCGATGAAAACGGGGACTATATCGGGGATGTGTCGTCGGAGATTGTAATAAAGAGAAACTAGCTCAAATACCCCATAATACCGATTGCATGCACGCCCGTACTGATGTGGCATACGATACTGATGGGCAGGCGATAGAGCTCAATGGTAGGATCCTTAAAATATTCCCGCACGGTCTTCAGCCATTCTTCGCCTTCTTCCGCATTTCCGGAATAAGCGGCATAGATGCGGCTGTTGCCCTGGGAGAAACGCTTTTCCTGATCCTGCTCAATGGCGTGAAGCATGATTTTTTCCGCTTTTTTCATTCCACGTTCTTTGGCATAGGAATCGAGCTTTCCGCCCTGAATCTGAAGAACCGGTTTGATGTTCATAATGGTTGCGATTGTAGCGGCTGCAGAAGTGATGCGGCCGCTCTTTTTTAAGAGCTCGAGTGTATTTACCGCAAGATAAATGCTGGAATTAAAAGCATCGTTTTCAAGGTAGGTTTTGATTTCCTCAGCGGACATGCCGCGGTTAATCATGGTAAGCGCATCCAAAGCGGAACGTCTCTGGGAAATGGAGATTCTCTTATTGTCAATGACCAGAACCTTTCCGTCGTAATCCAGTGCCATGCCTTTTGCGGTCTCACAGGAGCCGCTTAATGCGGAAGACATCGGGATATAAAGGATTTTGTCATAGGTCTTCAAAATCTCGTCCCAGGAATCCAGTAATTCGCCCAAAGCAGGCTGCGCGGTGGAGACTTCGGCGCCGTTATCCAAGCGCTCGCAGAATTCATCGTAAGTGCAGTTTACATCTTCGATATATTCTTCCCCGTCAATTGTGAAAGGCATCTTGGTTAAAAAGATTCCGAGCTCTTCCGCTTCTTTCGAAGTGATGCTGGAATTGGTGTCAGTCATTACGGCTATTTTTTCCATTCTTTTCTCCCTTAGTTTTAAGAAGTTATTCCGAAACAGTTTATGATTATTTTTCAATTCGTTAATAAACGATTTTCTGAATGTTTATAAATAGTTTTCGGATAGTTTATAAACAATTTATAAATTTTTTATAAAAAGATAATACCTTTTGGGACTTATATTGTCAACAGTTTTTGCGTTATGGGGGAGGAAATGATTTATTATCGGAGCAGTTTTCGGACCATCCGCAAGAAAAATGAGAATAAAAAGAATGTCGCTTGCGACATTCTCGCGCCGAGCGCGGTTGCATTTATGCAACATATTCCTATCGCGCGAGTGCGCATCCTTAGCGAAGCGTTTTTGTTTCATAGGAAATGCGGAGCAATTT
>Ga0247611_10004896_pt1 | contig 18211 bp, 14 predicted proteins | sample 177DNAGHGhighgp2_FD_192422 | JGI IMG/M metagenome (GOLD analysis project Ga0247611, IMG submission 192422) | Sheep rumen microbial communities from Palmerston North, Manawatu-Wanganui, New Zealand - 1770 DNA GHGhigh gp2 | ecosystem: Host-associated > Mammals > Digestive system > Stomach > Rumen... | reverse complement strand
CCAATCATAGGACCGCCCGCTATTACTTTTATGGTGTCGTCCGCTTTGCCGCCGCAGTATTCGATAAGTTCCGAGTACGGCGTGCCGACGGGAACGCGTAAATTTTTGGGTTCTTTTATTCCGCGTCCGCTTACCGTGATATAAGCTTCCGTAAGCGGAATATTGTTTTCGATCGCGTTGAAAGCGGCAAGCACCGTTTTTATATTCTGCACGCAGCAGAGAACGTCGAAAGGCATTTTGCCTACGGGCACTTTTCTACCCGTGGTAACGTAGATAAGATGCTTTTCCGAACCCATAGGGTATTGCTTTTTCAGGGAAACGACGTCTACGTCGTTAAATTCCGAAAACGCTTCTATCGCCTGAGGCTTGTTTCTCTCGATACCGATAATTATCCGATCGACTTTAAGCGCGCGCGCAACGTATTTGATGCCCTTATAAATTTCCTGCGTGCGTTCGCGCATAAGTCTGTCGTCGCAAGTAAGGTACGGTTCGCACTCCGCGCCGTTTATGATAAGCGTATCGAGTTTGGTTTTCGGCGTAAGTTTCGCGGCGGTCGGAAATCCCGCGCCGCCGAGTCCCACTATGCCCGCAAGTCTTATGCGTTCCACCAAGGTTTGCGGTTCGAAATCCGAAAGCGTCGGTAAAAATTCTTCTTCGTCCGCGAAATCATTGTCTATTATTATGTATTTTTGTCTTTGGTTAAGCCCGTTTACAATGTCGCGGATATCGGAAACCACGCCCGAAACGGAAGAGTATAAGTTTGCGGAGATTGCACCCGACGCTTCCGCGATAAGCGTGCCTTTTTTAACCCTGTCGCCGACGTTTACGACGGGCAGGGCAGGCGCGCCTATGTGCTGGCTTAAAGAAATATACACCCGTTTGGGTGCGGGAATAGTTTCCGTCGGACTGTTTTTAGACAGTTTCGTACCGTGTATAGGGGTTCCGTACGGAAATCTTTTAGGTTTAAGTACGCTCAATTTTTTGCTCCTTACAAGTAGAATAAAAAAACTTTTCGGGCAAACGTTTCACGGTAAGATAAACCGCCGCTCCGACTATCGCGCCGCCCGCCGCGCCGATAAGTGCGAGATAGGGTATATATATAAGATATTCGGGCGTTGCGGTTATAAGACAGAACGCCGCGTTCTGCAAACACGCGTTGACCGTTCCCCCAAGAACGCTTGCGGCGATAAGGCTTATTTTCGGCGCGAAAATAATTATAAGCATTTCCGCCGTGTAAGCCACCGCCCCCGCGGGCAGGGAATACAGTATCGCACCCGCGTTTCCCGACAGAATACTGCCGAGTACCGCTTTAACGGTAAGCGCCGTTAATCCGTACCAAAATCCGCATATTATTCCCGCAACGAGTATAAAGAAATTCGCTATTCCTATCCGTCCGCCGACAATAAATATGGGCGGGAACAGGTTTTCAAGCATAAACGCAACGAGCGCAAAAGCGGAGAGTGCGGCGGAAAAGGCGATTTTTTTTATCGGTTTCACTTTGCCCCCCTAACCCGAAACGGGGTCCGATATCTTTATCGGAACTATTTTGAGTTTATGCGGCGCGCAGTAAATAAATCCGCCGCTTTCCGTTATCTTTTGCGAAAGACAGTCGTGCCCCGCGCAAGTCGCGTCTTTTACGTAAACGGTTTTGTTTTCGCCGTCCAATATAATAAGATTGTAGTGTTCGTGCGAATTTTCGTCGGGGTAAAAGTAAATTCCGTCGTCCGCCACGAAAAAATGACCGTTAAAGCCGCTTTTTACCGTAAATTTACCGTCCGAAAAGCGGTATTCCGCCGCCGTTTCGTTGTCGAATAAAATGTAAACGCCCGTATTTTCGCTTTTTTCGCCCGTGAAAAACACGGCGAAAAGCATAGCCGTTACGGCAAGCGCCAAAGCGCAGTAAACTATAAGGTCGAAGGGGTAAAAGGGCTTGGAATTTCGTATTTCGGACAAGCGCTTTTTCATAAGCCCGAACTTTTCCCCCCATTATAATTTACCCGTTTAGTGTAACACAATGATATCGGGTATGTCAATCTAAAACGATATAAAATCAATTGTTTTCAGACAAACGTTAAAGTTTTTAAAGCGAGATAAAAATTTGAAAATTTTTTAAAAAACGCTTGCAAACGTAACCCGTGCTATGGTATAATCAACGAGATGTAAAAGGAGTGGGGAAATGGCTATCTTTACCGAGCGTAAAATTTCACAAACTTGTAGCGACAAGCCTTTACTTTCTTCTTTAAACAATAACTATTTGAAAGTCGTTTTTAAGAGCCTTTATCGTTAAGGGCTCTTTTTTTTGAAAACGGCAGAGAAAAACGAAACTTTTTTTGGAGGATATACTTATGAACAAAGGCGTAAACCTTACCTATCAGGTAGAAGACAAGCCGAAACTTCCCCAAGCGCTCGTGTTTGCTCTTCAACAACTTTTAGCCATTATGGCGGCGACGATCGCCGTTCCCGCGATAATCGGGCACGGTATGCAGGCTTCCGCGGCGCTTTTCGGCGCAGGCGTCGGAACAATCGTATACTTATTATTCACGAGATTTAAAAGCCCCGTGTTTTTAGGAAGTTCGTTCGCTTTCCTTGGCTCTATGACCGCGGCGTTCGCGGGCGGCGTTTCCATGTCGCTGGGGTATATGGGACTTATAATCGGCGCGGCGTTCGCGGGACTCGTTTACGTCGTTATAGCGCTCGTCGTTAAATTCGTCGGAACGGGCTGGATAAACAAACTCATGCCCGCCGTCGTTATCGGACCTACGGTTGCTATTATCGGACTTTCGCTTGCGGGCAACGCTATCGGCGATTTGTCCAGCGGCAGCGTGGCGACCACTTCGCCTTACGTTGCGCTCGTTTGCGGACTTATCACTTTGGGCGTAACTATCACTTGCTCGGTTTACGGCAAGAAAATGCTTAAAATGATACCTTTCGTTATCGGTATTTTAGCGGGCTATATCGTCGCGCTTATCTTTACTCTTATCGGAAACGCCGCGGATAACGACGCGCTTAAAGTTATCAACTTTGCGGCTTTCGATAATATGCAATGGTATCCCGACTTTACTTTCCTAACCGCGTTCAAGGGCGGTTACGAATACGGCGAAGTAGGCAACTTCGGCGCATATCTCGGGACTATCGCGGTCGCGTATATTCCCGTTGCGTTCGTCGTGTTCGCGGAACATATCGCGGATCATAAAAACCTTTCTTCGATTATAGGAAAAGACCTTTTGGAAAACCCCGGACTTCACAGAACGCTTTTGGGCGACGGCGTAGGTTCTATGGCGGGCGCGTTCTTCGGGGGATGCCCCAACACCACTTACGGCGAATCGGTAGGCTGCGTCGCTATTTCCGGCAACGCTTCCGTTATCACGATACTTTACACCGCTTGCATGGCGATAGTGATTTCCTTTATCGGACCGTTCTCGGCGTTCCTTTCGACCATCCCCGCGTGCTGTATGGGCGGCGTTTGCATAGCGCTTTACGGTTTTATAGCGGTTTCGGGCTTAAAGATGATACAGGGCGTCGACCTTAATGACAACAGCAATCTGTTCGTAGTTTCCGTAATACTTATCGCGGGCGTGGGCGGTATGACGCTTACCTTCGGCAAGGTTACGATAACCGAAGTCGCTTGCGCGCTTATACTCGGTATCTTAACTAACCTTCTCTGCTCGAAAGCGAGAAAGAATAAGGAAGAAGTCAGCGAAGTAAAAGAAGAAACCGAAGAAACCGAAAACAAATAAGGTAATTAAAATGAAAGAATATAAAAACGTTCATATTCTCGACCATCCGCTTATACGCCATAAACTCGCTATAATAAGAGATAAAAATACGAATACCAAACAGTTCAGAGAAATAATCGGCGAACTCGCAACGCTTATGGCGTACGAAAGTTTTAAGGACGTTCCCACGCAGGAAATCGAAGTGGAAACGCCCTTGGAGAAGACCAAGCAGACGGTCGTAAAAGAAAACTCGATAGCGATAGTGCCGATACTCCGCGCGGGACTCGGTATGGTAGACGGGATTTTAACGCTTTTTCCTGCGGCGAAAGTAGGGCATATAGGTCTTTACCGCGACGAAGAAACCCTTGAACCGCACGAATATTACTGTAAATTGCCGAAAAATATCGAGCATAAAGTAGTAATGGTAGTTGACCCGATGCTGGCGACGGGCGGATCGGCTGTCGACGCGATAGGGTTGCTTAAAAAGCGCGGTTGCAAGAGAATAAAACTTATGTCGATAATCGCCGCGCCCGTGGGTGTGGAAAAGGTCGCGGAAGCGCACCCCGACGTGGAAATTTACGTTTCTACTTTGGATAGGTGCTTAAACGAGAACGGGTATATTCTCCCCGGACTCGGCGACGCGGGCGACAGAATATTCGGAACGAAATAAAAAACCTAATAAAATAAATTCGCTCGGCTACTTTTGTAACCGAGCGGTTTTTTACGTAAAAATTTTCACGCTAAAAAGTCGTTGAGCGATAAGCCTATTTTATGCGCCAACACGAACAGGGTGGTAAGACCGACCTTCTCGCCGCGAACTATCTTATCGTAAGTTTTCGTGCCGATATGCATTTCTTTGCAAAACTTTGCGGGAAGCATACCGCGTTCGGATAAATAGCGTTCTAATTTTGTGCCCGTAACCTGATAATCCATAATGTTTTTCTCCTTTTTTTGTAAAAAATAAGTGTCGCAACCTTTCGGTACGCGACACTGTGAGTTACCCGTATCGGAAGGTTAGGAAATTCGTCAAAACACCCTAAACCAAGGGAACAATTAAACTTTTTTAAAAGTCAACCACACCTATTTGTTCCGATAGGATAAACCCCACCAAATTTGGGGGATGCAGTTAACTTTTTTAAAAAAGTCTGTAAAAAGGTATTAAATTGTTTCCTTGAAAATAATATTATTTCTTGGGTGTTTTGACAATATCATTATACAATATTCCGCACGGTAAGTCAAATTATTTTATTTTTCAGCAATTAAAAAGATTGTTATATTTTGACTTATTTTGTCGAAAACAAGAAAACGGGTAGGTGCGGACGGGCGTTTTCCCGAAAAAGTCCTTTAAAAAGAAAAAGTCCCTTAATCGCTTTCGATTAAGAGCGCCCACTTTGGTGAAACACCTTTGCATTAAAAGTTTTTGTTAATATTCGCAAGCGCCAAAACCATTACGGTTTGTTCGTCTAACTCAAAAACTTTCATGCAGTTTTTAAAGAACTTTTTCATTGCCTACCTCCTTTATAAAGCGCTTTCCGCTTTATCGTTTATTCTACGTTTGCCTTTAAGGTGAAACAACAAAAAATATTAAGTTATTAAAAGCGTTTTCGCTTTTCTATTATAATTATATTCTTTCTTAAATTTTTGTCAAGGTTATATGTGCGGTTTTTTAATTTTTTTATTTTTTATTTTCCGCGTCATATATCCTTGACAAGTTTTTACTATTTTTTTAAATCCGCGGGTAAAGCGTTTGACGGAATAATTATTTTGTTATATAATTCTATATAAGATTTTAATAGTTTACGGGTGAAAAATGAACTCTGATTTTGAAAACCTTAACGCTTGCTCGAAGGACGAACGACTTTCGGCTTTGCAATCTCTTATAAATAAAGAAACCGAAAAACCCGTTTTCCGCGATAACGACGCGAATAATCATATTCACACCATATATTCTTTTTCGCCCTATTCGCCGACCAAAGCCGCGTATATGGCGTATTCCGCGGGGCTGACGAGTGCGGGGATTATGGATCACGATTCCCTTTCGGGGGCGGAAGAATTCAAAGCCGCCGCGAAAATTTTAGGGCTCGGCTATACCTGCGGCGTAGAAGTTCGCGCGAAATTCAAAAAGGGGTTCGGTAAAATAAATCACCCCGACCAGCCCGACTGCGTGTATATGTCGGCACACGGCGTTCCCGCGCAAAGTATAAAACCTTTAAACGATTATCTCGCTTTTTATCGCAAAAAGCGCTACGAGCGCGATGCTAAAATGTGCGAACTCATCACCGAAAAATACGGTAAATTCGGCATCACTCTCGATTTTAAAAAAGACGTTTATCCGCTTTCATGCGCGGCGGAAGGCGGTTCTATCACCGAAAGACACCTTTTATACGCGCTTTCCAAAAAACTTGCAGACCGTTTCGGCAGAACGGACGAACTTTTAAACTTTTTAACTGACGACCTTAAACTTTCCGTTTCGGACAAGATAAAGGGCTATCTCACGGACGACGCTAATCCGCACTTTTTATACGACCTTTTGGGCGTATTAAAGGCGGATACTAAATTTTTCTATATTAACGCGGACGAAGAAATGCCCGACTGCGCGGAATTCGTAAAAATAGCAAAGTCCTACGGCGCTATCCCCGCTTACGCCTATCTCGGCGACGTGGGGGATTCGGTTACGGGCGACAAAAAGGCGCAGAAATTCGAAGACGACTTTTTGCCCGAACTTATGGAAGAACTGAAAAAAACCGGTTTTCTCGCCGTGGCGTATATGCCCACGCGCAACACCAAAGCGCAACTCGACAGGATAATAGGGTTCTGTAAGGAATACGAATTCTTCCAGATAAGCGGCGAAGACGTGAATTCGCCCCGTCAGAAATTCGCTTGCGCGGCGCTTGCAAACCCCGAATATTCGCACCTGATTACGTCTACTTGGGCTTTAATCGGACACGAAGCGATATCTTCCGAAAAGGGCTTGGACTACGGGATGTTCTCGGAAAAATCGGTAAAGGAAACACCCGATTTGTACGAGCGTATCAAGAAATTCGCCGAAATAGGCAGAAATACGGTCAAAAAATAAAGATTTTATAAATTTATTTATTTACAAATAAAGGAGATAAAAAATGAGTGTTATCGATCTCAAAGGCAAAGTTGCGGTAGTTACCGGCGCGAGCCAAGGTCTCGGCGAAGCGCTTGCTAAAAGACTTGACGCCGAAGGTTGTTCGGTCGCCGTCTGCGATTTCAATATCGAAGGCGCTAAGACCATCGCGGCGGGGCTTAAAGACGCTATCGCCGTTCCCGTGGACGTTACGAACTACGAACAGTGCGAACAAATGGCTAAAACCGTTCTCGACAAGTGGGGTAAAGTGGATATTCTCGTTTCCAACGCAGGGATAGTAAAAAGCGGCGATATCTACGACCTTACTCCGCAGGCGTTCGCGCAGGTTACCGCGGTAAACCTTAACGGATATTTCAACGTGGTTAAAGCCTTTGCGCCCGCTATGCTCGCGGCAAAGAAAGGCAGCATTATTCAGATAAACAGCAAGTCCGGCAGAAAGGGAAGTTTCAAAAACGGCGCGTATGCGGCGAGTAAATTCGGCGGCGTAGGCTTAACGCAGAGTCTTGCGCTCGAATTCGCCGAATCTAACGTCAGAGTAAACTGCATCTGCCCCGGGAATCTCTTAAATTCCCCGCTTTGGGTAAACTCGCTGTTCAAACAGTACGCGGCAAATCAGGGCATCACCGAAGAACAGGTTCGCGAAAAATATATCAACCAAGTGCCGATGAAACGTTCCTGCGAATACAAGGATATAGAAGACGTTATGGTGTTCTTGGCGTCCGATTATTCGAGTTATATGACGGGTCAGGCGATAAACGTTACCGGCGGACAACAAATGTAAAAAAGTAAACACGAAAACGCAATACGGACAATATTTTTAGGAGAGATTATTATGAATTTCAATTTAATGCATCCGGCAGAGCAAATAGTTATGCTCTTATCAAGGGTATATCAGAAAGGTCTTACCACCACTTCGGGCGGTAACCTTTCGATAAAGGACAGCGAAGGGGTTATTTGGATCACGCCTTCGGGAATAGACAAGGGGTCTCTGACCGCCGCGGATATCTGCAAAGTTATGCCCGACGGTACGGTTATCGGCAAGTATAAACCGAGTGTGGAACTTCCTTTCCATAAACTCGTGTACGAAAGCCGCCCCGACGTTTCCGCGGTTTTGCACGCGCATCCGCCGGCAATCGTTTCTTACAGTTTGATAAGGAAAATTCCCGATATCAATATCGTTCCCACGCCGAGTCAGGTTTGCGGCAAGGTGGGTATAGCGAAGTACGAAGTTCCGGGGAGCGACGCGCTCGCGAACAGGATAGTGGAAGAAATCAAAAAGGGACTGAACGTCGTTATTATGGAAAACCACGGCGTTATAACCTGCGCGGACAATTTGTTCGAAGCGTTTAAACGGTTTGAAACCCTTAATTTCGCCGCTTCTATCGGCATTACTTCGTCGATTATCGGGAAACCCGTCGCGCTTACCAAAGAACAACTGAAAATCTACGGCACGAAAGGACAAAATATGCTCGGAGAGTTTATTCCGAAAGATTATTCGTCCGACGAACGCCGTTTGAGAAAGGAAATGTGCGCGCTTATCCACAGGGCTTACGACCAGAATCTTTTTACAAGCACGCAAGGTACTTTCTCCGTAAGGATTAACGAAAATACTTTCCTTATCACGCCTTTCGACGTGGACAGAAAGTACATCGAACCCGAAGATATCGTGCGCATAGAACACAACTGGCGCGAAGCGGGTAAGATTCCCAGCCGTTCGGTGGAACTCCATAAACTTATCTACGACGAGCACCCCGAAATCAACGCGATAACCGTCGCTCAGCCCAAACATATAATGGCTTTCGGCGCGACGCATACGCCTATCGACAGCAGGACGATTCCCGAATCCTATATAGCAATGAGAGATATAGCGGTATTGCCGTTCGGTACGAATATAACCGACCCCGAAAAAATTTCAAAGTCAATAGGGGAACACTCGCCCGTAGTACTTATCGAGAACGACAGCGTAATAAGCACGGGCAATACGCTTATCAATGCCTTCGATCGTCTGGAAGTCGCGGAATTTACCGCCAACACCATTATCCACGCGAAGATGATCGGCGATATCGTTATGATAAGCGACAAGGAAGTCGAAGATATCAATAAGGCGTTCAATCTTAAATAAAAGTTAAAAAGCGACTGCTTAATGCTCTCGCTTTTAATTTAAAATACGAATGTAAGGAGAATATTATGGCGAAATTTATTTCCGAACCCGCTCATACTTTCAACGAATATCTTTTGATCCCCGGGTATTCTTCGGCGGACTGTATTCCGAAAAACGTCAGTCTTAAAACGCCCGTCGTAAAGTTTAAAAAAGGCGAAGAACCCGCACTTTCAATGAATATCCCGCTCGTTTCCGCGGTGATGCAGTCTGTATCCGGCGATAAACTTGCCGTTGCTCTCGCAAGAGAAGGCGGAATTTCTTTCATTTACGGTTCGCAATCCGTAGAAGATCAAGCGGCGATGGTTGCTAAAGTCAAGGCGTTTAAAGCGGGCTTCGTCGCGTCCGATTCTAATCTTTCGATAGAGGCGACGCTTGCCGACGTCATTGACCTTAAAGCGCGCACGGGACACTCTACGATGGCGGTAACTTCGGACGGAACGGCACGCGGCAAACTGCTCGGCATAGTTACGGGCAGAGATTACCGCGTAAGCCGTATGGCGCCCGACGAAAAAGTCAAAGACTTTATGACTCCCTTTAATAAACTTATTTACGCTAAAAACGGCGTTACGTTAAAGGAAGCGAACGATATTATCTGGGAACACAAACTCAATTCGCTTCCCATAATAGACGACGACGGCAGACTGGTCAGTTTCGTATTCAGAAAGGACTACGAATCGCATAAGGAAAACCCCGCCGAACTTTTGGACGCGAATAAGCGTTACGTAGTCGGCGCGGGCATAAATACGAGAGATTATAAAACGCGCGTTCCCGCTCTTGTCGAAGCGGGCGCGGATATACTCTGTATCGATTCGTCCGAAGGTTTTTCCGAGTGGCAGAAATTTACGATAGAGTGGATACGGAAAAGCTACGGCGATAAAGTAAAGGTCGGCGCGGGCAACGTCGTGGACGGCGCGGGATTCAGATTTTTGGCGGACTGCGGCGCGGATTTCGTGAAGGTCGGTATCGGCGGCGGTTCTATCTGCATAACCCGTGAAACAAAGGGTATAGGCAGGGGACAGGCGACCGCTCTTATGGACGTCTCTGCCGAACGCGACAAATATTTTAAGGAAACGGGCGTTTACGTGCCCGTGTGTTCGGACGGCGGCATAGTTCACGATTACCACATGACCTTGGCGCTCGCTATGGGCGCGGACTTTTTAATGCTCGGTAGATATTTTGCCCGTTTTGAAGAGAGCCCGACCAAAAAATTCAGCATCAACGGCAATATGGTGAAAGAATACTGGGGCGAAGGCAGTAACCGCGCGAGAAACTGGCAGCGCTACGATTTGGGTGGAGACGCCAAACTTTCCTTCGAAGAAGGCGTGGATTCCTACGTTCCGTACGCGGGATACTTAAAGGACAACGTTTCCATATCTCTCGCCAAAATAAAATCGACTATGTGCAATTGTGGCGCGCTTTCCATTAAAGAATTACAGGAAAAAGCGACTTTAACGCTCGTTTCCGCAACGAGTATAGTAGAAGGCGGCGCGCACGACGTCGTATTAAAGGAAACCCCGCAGACCAAAAACGGCAGATAAGGGAAAATCATAAATGAAAAAAATCACGGCGACGGTTTGCGCCTTGGCGGTGTTCTTCGCGTTTGCCTTTTCGGGCTGCGAATTGCTTGGCGGTTCGTCGGGCAACGCGAAAAACTTTGATAGGGAATTCGCACCGTCCACGGGCAAATGGCTTTTTCTCAACGACGAATACAAACCGACGGACACTTATTTCGTTTTTAACGGCGAAAGCGGGGCAATGACGTTCGATTATTTTGAAAACGGAGCAAAAAAACTCGGCGGCACGTACCGAGTCGTCGCAAGTGCGGATAAGGGTAAAGACAGAACATACGTCTTTATGTGGTGCTTGGACAAAAAGGACGGCGAAAAGGAAGACGTGCTGACTTGCTATTCGGACGATTTTTCGACAGAACAAGGTTCGGAGTTTACGCAGTTTACGATTATGCAGTCGGAAAAGAAATTGCCCATGGTCGAAGGTAACCTGTACTCGCATACGTACCGCCTTAACGAACAGCCGTATAAAACGGGAACTTACGTAAGAGAAGGCTATTCGTTTAAGCAGGAAAAAGACGAATATAAATATGCGGACACTTATCAGATCCCTTCCGGAACTTACGCTCTTGACGAAAACACGTCGTTTACTTTCTTTATGACGAAGCCCCGCCCTTACGTACTGTTTCGGTACAGAAACGGTGATACGGAAATAAACGGCGTTTACTGGACGGGCGACAAAAGAAAGTCGATCTATCTTTACGTTCAGCACGACCCCTATCAGAAAGTAACGAAAAAAGATAAGGAAATTTACGACACGACGTTCGATATGTATTATCCGCCCGACTTTTCCGTTTACGGCGATTTCGACGTTACCGCCGAGAACAGGGAAATCGTTTTCGACCGTATTACGGTCAATTCCAACGCGCCCGACTACGGACAATCTTTCTGGCGCACGGGAACGTACAGATCAGTCGGAAATCAATAGATAAGCACGTTAAAAGCCGACCGCGCAGGTCGGCTTTTCCTATACGGAACGAATCGTTATATCGGCTTGTCGGTTGCGGCGCAAAGCAGTTTGCACTTGCTTTCCCGTATCTTTTTCAAGTATTCTTCGGGCGGCGTTTTGTCCGTTATGAGATAGTCTATTTCGTCGAACGTAAAGTCGGTGCACATAAACGTCTTTCCGAATTTCGTCGAGTCGCAAAGCATAGCCACTTTGTCCGAGTTTTGACGCATTTGCCGCTTTAATTTGGACTGTTCTATGTCCGCGTCGGTAAAACCCGATTTTAAATCCGCACCCGAACAGGATATAAGCGCTATATCCCCGTGAATACGCGCGATATAGTCCATCGTGTCCGTTCCCGTTATCGAGTTGGAGTGGTTATGTATCTGCCCGCCCGCGATATATATTTTTATATCGCTGTTCGTGTCCGAAAGTAAAAGCGCGTTTTTAAGCCCTATCGTCGTTACCGACAGGTATTTCAGATTGTTTAAAAGCGGTATTACGAACCCCACCGTCGAACTCGAATCCATAAATACCGAATCCCCGTTTTTCAAAAGAGTAAAGGCAAGGTTTGCTATATTGCGCTTCGCCGCCGTGTTCGTATGCTCGCGGATGGCGAGAGCCGATTCTTCCGCGCTCGACTTAAACAGTATCGCCCCGCCGTGCGAACGCCTTAAAAGCCCCTGTTTTTCCATTTGGGCAAGGTCGCGCCGTATCGTTGCGCCCGATACGAAAAGTTCCGCCGCAAGTTCGTCAACCGTCGCCGATTTGTTTTTATTCAGGATTTCCAGAATATCGTCCTGCCGTTTTAACGAAAGCATAAATTTTACTTCCTTTTTCTATCGTTTTTCATAAATTTTCAAAAATAAATGTTCATTTGTGTTCATTTACGTTCATATTTTACCATAAAAAAATTCATTTTGCAACTTTATGACAATACGTTAAAAAATATTATTTATATGTTATACTATATAGAGAATTAGAAAGGGAGAATTTTGCTTTTATGAAAACCAAAGCGGTAAGATTATACGGAGTAAACGATTTACGTCTTGAAGAATTTGAATTGCCGGAGATAAAAGACGACGAGATTTTGGCGAAAGTAGTTTCGGACAGCATCTGTATGTCGTCTTTTAAGGCGGCGGAACAGGGCGCGGCGCATAAGCGCGTTCCCGAAGATATTGCGGAAAATCCCGTTATTATCGGGCACGAATTTTGCGGCGATATATTAAAGGTCGGTAAAAAGTGGCAGCATAAGTTTAAGGAAGGGCAGAAGTTCGGTATTCAGCCGGCTATGAACCGTCCTGAAAATCCTTTTGCCGCCCCCGGATACTCGTACAGATTTATCGGCGGGGATTCGCAGTACGTCGTTATTCCCAACGAAGTTATGGAATCGGACTGTCTTATCCCGTATAACGGCGAAAGTTATTTTAAGGCTTCGCTTGCGGAACCTATGTCCTGCATTATCGCCGGTTATCACGAAAACTATCATACGCATTACGAAACGCATACCCACGAAATGGGTATAAAAGAAGGCGGCGCGGTCGCGATTTTAGCGGGCGTAGGGCCTATGGGGCTCGGTTGCGTAGATTACGGCATACATAACGACAGAAAACCGTCTTTGATGGTCGTTACCGATATCGACCAAGCCCGCCTTGACAGGGCGGCTACTCTTCTTACCGTCGAAGAAGCGGCTAAAAACGGCGTTAAACTCGTGTACGTCAACACTTCCGCGATAGAAGACCCCGTCAAGTATATGAAGGACTTGAACGGCGGCAACGGCTTTGACGACGTGTTCGTCTATGCGCCCGTTGCGGCGCTCGTCGAACAGGGCGACGCTCTTCTCGGCAACGGCGGCTGTCTTAACTTCTTCGCGGGACCTATCAAGACCGATTTTTCGGCAAAATTCAATTTTTACGACGTGCACTACGCTTTCCACAGAATAACGGGCACTTCGGGCGGCAACACCGCCGATTTAAGGGAAGCGCTACGCCTTGCCGGCGAAGGCAGAATCAATCCTTCGATAATGATCTCGCACGTCGGGGGACTTGATAGCGTAGTCGACACCACGCTCAACCTTCCCAACATCAAGGGCGCGAAGAAACTCGTTTATACGCATATATCAATGCCGATGACCGCTATTGCGGATTTTGAAAAACTCGGCGAAACAGATCCGTTCTTTAAAGACCTTTCGGATATCTGCAAAAAGAACAACGGTATATGGTCTGACGAAGCGGAAAAATACGTTCTTAAAAACGCAAAGAAAATATAAAAAATCACGCGTATCGCGGCAAAAAACTTGTCGCGATTTCGCGCGTTTAAAAGGATAAAAATCATTTAAGGAGAATTTATATGGCAAATCCTGTACTGATGCCGAAACAGGGCATTACGGTCGAAAGTTGTATCCTTACCAAGTGGAACGTTAAGGTAGGCGATACGGTAAAAGAAGGCGACGTGCTGTTTTCCTTTGAAACGGACAAGTCGTCCATTGATTACGCGGCGGAAGCGTCGGGCGAAATCCTTGCGCTACTCTGTGAAGAAGGGGACGAAGTTCCCGTTCTCTCGCCCGTCGCAGTCATAGGTAAAAAAGGCGAAGATATTTCCGCGTTTACCGCGGGCGGCAAAGCCGCACCGCAAGCGGAAGAAGTAAAATCCGCGCCCGCTCCCGAACAGGCGGCGCCCGCGGCGAAAGTTATTCCCGCGGACATCAAGGCAACCCCCATCACTATGCCGAAATCGGGCATCACGGTGGAAAGTTGCATCATTACGAAAATAAACGTTAAAGTCGGCGATAAGGTAAAAGTCGGCGACAACGTGTTCTCTTACGAAACGGACAAATCGTCCTTCGATCTGGAAGCGGAAAGCGAAGGCGAAGTCCTTGCCGTTTTCTACGCGGAAGGCGACGAAGTGCCCGTCGGCAACAACGTCGTAGTTTTAGGCGAACACGGCGTAGACGCGTCTTGTTTCGCACCCGACGGCGCTGCTCCCGCGGCTGCGGAAGTTAAAGCGCCCGCCCCCGCGGCTGTTCCCGTTCAGGCGGCTGCTCCCGCGACAAGTACGGCGGCGCAGTCCGATAACGGCAGAATATTCGCATCTCCGAGAGCCAAGCGTTTAGCGGAAAAATTAGGCGTTGACTTATCTGCGGCGACGCCCACGGGTCCGAAAGGCAGAATAATAGAACGCGACGTCAGAGAAGCGAGCGTCAATCCGAAAGCGGCGCCTGCGGTTCAGACTGCCGCACCCACGGTATCCAAAGCGGAAAGCGTGGACGTAAAGGCGTTCAAGGACGAAAAGATGTCGAATATCAGAAAGGTTATCGCCAAGAATATGGTGGCAAGCCTTTCGACGATGGCGCAACTTACGCACACCCTTTCTTTCGACTGCACCAACGTTATGGAATTCAGAAAGTATCTTAAAGACAACGCCGAAAAACTCAAACTCCCGAATATCACCGTCAACAACATTATCGTTTTCGCGGTTTCGAGAGTGTTGAAAAATCACAGGGATTTAAACGCGAACTTAATAAACGGCGATACTATGCGCTACTTCGAACACGTCAACGTGGGGATTGCGACCGACACGCCGCGCGGACTTTTAGTTCCGACGCTTTTCGGCGCAGATTTAATGAGTTTATCCGAAATAGCCGTTAAGTCCAAGAAATTATCGACCGACGCAATAGACGGCAAGATTTCTCCCGACCTTTTGACGGGCGGTTCGTTTACCGTATCCAACGTCGGCACGATGGGGATAGAAAGTTTCACCCCCGTAGTCAATCCGCCGCAGACGGGAATTCTCGGCGTCAACACTTTGGAAACGCGCGTAAAACTCGGCAAGAACGGCGAAATTATTCCGTACACCGCTATGAGCCTGTCGCTCTCGTACGACCACAGAGCGCTTGACGGCGCGCCCGCTTCCCGCTTCTTAAAGGAACTGAAAGAATATCTCGAAAATTTCAGTTTCAATCTGCTTGCGGACGCGAAATGCATTTAAAGAGAATTTAGTTAAAAATTTATTTCAATAACTTTATCCAAGGAGAAACTTTATGGAAATTTTTGATCTGATAGTAATAGGCGGCGGCCCTGCGGGCTATCTTGCCGCCGAACGCGCGGGACACGCGGGACTTAAAACTATGGTTATCGAAAAGAACGAGTACGGCGGAGTGTGCTTAAACGAAGGGTGCGTTCCGAGTAAGACGTTCTTAAATTCCGCAAAGGTCGCGGACTACGCTAACCACGCCGCAAAGTACGGCGTTAAAGTGAACGGCAAAGCCACGATAGACCAGAAGTTCGTCGTCGAAAGAAAGAACGGCGTCGTTAAGATGCTCGTTTCGGGTATCAAAGCCGCGCTCAAAAAGAATAAAGTCGTTATGAAATCGGCGGTGGCGTTTATCGAAGGCAAAGACGGGGACGGTTACGTCGTTAAGGCGGGGGACGAAAAATTCGTCGGGAAGCGCCTTTTGATAGCGACGGGGTCTATGCCCGTCGTGCCGCCCATCACGGGCTTAAAGGAAGGTGTTGCGTCGGGCTATGTTATGACGAATAAAGAAGTTCTGGACTTAACCGAACTTCCGAAAAATCTCGTAGTAATAGGCGGCGGCGTAATAGGGCTTGAACTTACGAGTTATTTCTCGTCCGTCGGCGTGAACGTTACCGTTATCGAAATGCTGGATAAAATCGCAGGACCTACCGAAAAGGAAATTTCCGCGATACTTCAAAAATCGCTCGAAAGAAAGGGCGTTAAATTCAATTTGGGCTGTAAGGTTACCGCGGTCGAAAAAGACGGCGTGGTTTACGAGAAGGACGGCAAGTCGGAAAAAGTGCCCGCGGATAAGGTTCTTCTCTCAATCGGTCGCCGTGCGGTTTCGGCGGGGATAGGATTAGAGAATATCGGCGTTAATATCGAACGCGGCGCGATCGTTACCGACGACAAGATGCAGACCAACGTCGCGAACGTGTACGCGGCGGGCGACGTGAACGGCAAAATAATGCTCGCGCACACCGCGTACAGGGAATCCGAAGTCGCTATTAACAATATGCTCGGCAAAAAGGATATTATGCGCTATAACGTGATACCTTCGGTCATCTACACTAATCCCGAAGTCGGCTCGGTCGGCGAAACGGAAGAGAGCGCGAAGGCAAAGGGGCTCGACGTTAAATGCGTTTCGATACCGATGACTTATTCCGGTAGATACGTCGCGGAAAACACCGACCTTGACGGCGTTTGCAAACTCGTTATAAACAACAAGACGAACACGCTTATCGGCGCGCACATAATCGGTTCTTACGCGGGCGAATTTATCGTAGCGGTTTCCGCGATGGTAGATTTAGAAGTGGATATCGAGAATATCAAAAAACTCGTATTCCCGCACCCCACGGTTTGCGAAATCGTAAGAGAAGCGATTTTCCAAGCGTAAAATAATCAAAGTTAAAAATTTTAAGGAGAAAAAAATATATGTCTAAACAGTTATTCGTAGATCCCGTCGAACTTCGCAAAGCGGGTAAGATCAAATTTGAAGATATACCCGTAAACCAGTACAACAAAACGATCGAAGACGAGAAAAAGAACTACAAGAAAGACGATTTCGTCAGAATTTTCAACGATATCGCCGTACTCCGCGAGTTTGAAAGCATGATAAACTCGATTAAGATCAAGGGCGAATATCAGGGCTTTAAGCACACTTACCCGGGGCCCGCGCACCTTTCCATGGGACAGGAAGCGGCCGCCGTCGGTCAGGCTTACAACCTTGATCTCGACGATATGACTTTCGGTTCGCACCGTAGCCACGGCGAAGTTTTAGCCCGCGGTCTTGCGTCTATCCATAAACTTCCCGACGATAAACTCTATCAGATAATGAAAGACTTTATGGGCGGCGAAACGCTTGCTCCCGTCGAAAAATTAAACAAGACGGGCAACGTTAAAGACCTTGCGGTGGACTTCCTTCTTTACGGCTTTATGAGCGAAATTTTCGCGCGCCGCACGGGTTTCCATAGGGGCATGGGCGGTTCTATGCACGTGTTCTTCCTGCCCTTCGGTATTTATCCCAACAACGCGATAGTCGGCGGCGCGGCTCCCGTTGCTTTGGGCGCTGCTCTCTATAAGAAAGTAAACGATAAAAAAGGTATCGTAATTTCTAACGTCGGCGACGGCGCCGTCGGGTGCGGCGTTGTTTACGAATCAATGAACTTCGCGGCGATGGATCAGTACCGCACCCTTTGGGAAAAGAAAGGCGGACTTCCGATACTCTTCAATTTCTTCAACAACGACTACGGTATGGGCGGTCAGACCCGCGGCGAAACTATGGCTTACGACTTCCTTGCCCGTCTCGGCGCAGGCGTTACGCCGTCGCAGATGTACTCCGAAAGGGTGGACGGTTTCAATCCGCTTGCGGTTATCGAAGCGGTCGGCAGAAAGAAGAAACTTCTTTTAGAAGGCAAAGGCCCCGCTATGCTCGACGTGGTTACTTACCGTTACGGCGGGCACTCTCCGTCCGACGCTATGAGTTACCGTACTCAGGAAGAAGTCAACGCGTGGAAGGAATACGACCCTATCGTTACTTACAGAAAGGCGCTCGTCGACGCGAAAGTGGAATCCGACGGCAAGTTCGACGACATCTTAAAGAGTATCGAAGAACGTATGCTTAAACTCTGCAAGTTGGCGGCAGACCCCGTCGAATCGCCTTATATCGACTTCAAGAAAGACCCCTATTAT
>Ga0247611_10004895_pt1 | contig 18211 bp, 29 predicted proteins | sample 177DNAGHGhighgp2_FD_192422 | JGI IMG/M metagenome (GOLD analysis project Ga0247611, IMG submission 192422) | Sheep rumen microbial communities from Palmerston North, Manawatu-Wanganui, New Zealand - 1770 DNA GHGhigh gp2 | ecosystem: Host-associated > Mammals > Digestive system > Stomach > Rumen... | reverse complement strand
GGTATTGGACTCAAACACCTAGTAATAAGCTAGCAGAATCTTGCCTCACCTAAATTATACCATAATTTTGTTCTTAAAATCAAGATATATCATAAACGAGCATAAATAAGTCATTAAGTTGGTTAATTATTTGCATTTCGATATTAATTGCTAAATCACGATATTGTTTTATCAATGTCTGAGAACTTGTCATACCATAGTTACCATACAAGTGCTTATGGTATTCGCCTTCAGAATCACCTTTAGAACTACTAGTATCATTATTTTTACCATAACCAAGTTCAGTAGCTCTAGTAAGGTCATCAATATCAGTTACCTGTATTTGGCTTTGTGGCGTGTCAAGACGGGCACTTTTATTCTTGCTAGTACTAGAAGATTCCCCGGTCTGTTTTCCCTTCGTAGTGGAGTCCTCAGTATAGTCTACGTTATGAATAATATTGTATTCAATATCTAAACTTTTAAATAATTGATTATAGTAAGGCATAATTTCGTTCATACGAATATTAAGTTCATCAACGAATCTCCACGGCGTTTCAAAACCAATTTCACGATATTTAAAGTGATTAATTATTTTAGTATTTAGTTCTTCTCTAGTAGGAATTATTTTATCAACCATAGTATGTCCTGTTGATTCATATAATGGATAATCTTGAAGACCTAAATCATAATTATTTTTAAGCAAAGTCCAAAGAGTAATTGTATAACTAGGTTTTGGATACATAAAGTAGTCAGAGTCATCAATAGCGTAAGGTATGTGATTATTTGTCGTTATTGCCATTAGAATCACCTCCGATTTTTATTCCAGTTAGTTCTTCAATTTCTCTAGGGTTACGAGCTTCAACATTAATGTGAGTTTTAAACATTGCATTAATTTGTTCACAGGCAAGTTTACGTTGTTTATACATAACATTAAATGAAGCCTCAATTAATTGGTTATTAGCGTTAGCCTCATCAACTACTAAGCGTTCTTTTTTATCAGTATTAACATTATTAAGTCCTAAGAAAGTCATATATTCGTTCCATAAATCGTGTTTATAAGTTAGAAGTTTATCAGAAACAAAAGGGCTAGCAGTATTGAGAACTTTCATTTCAGATAAATCAAGTTTCTTATCAGCGACAATAAAAGGTTCATTAGCTTTCCATTTTTTAATAAGATTTTTAATTGTAAGAAGTTGTTTATCATTACATTGGATAATATTCGCAAATTTTTGAGCTTTGATATTTACATCAAGAGTTCTTTCAACTTCAGTAAGTCTTGAAGCATATAAGAAGTTAGTAAGTGAAGTTGGCAACATCATATCATTATTACGGATAAGAACACATTTATCAAAATCAATATCGACAGGGTCAAGTCCAGTACCATAAGCCTGTACGCTAGCCGGTTCATCATAATAATTTATAGTTCCTTTTTGAGTTAATTTAGCCACCATAAGACCTAAACTAGGGTGGTCAAAGAAGACACAAACACCAAATTCAAAAAGTATTCTTTCAATAAATTTTTCAGGTATTCCATTAGGAAGCCCCGTCCATTTAAATACACTTCTAGCGAGTAATTGTAAACGATTATAATAATCACAAAATGTAGCTTCATTTAGCCACTCGCTTTCAGTTAAACGAATAGTAGGGAAGCCAGCATAAGTTAAATTAGTAGTATCTAACATATTAGCATTATACATTTATCCACCTCCTAGATAATATCATTATTAACGCTATAATCATACATATTATTTGGGTTTTTCCAAAAAGTAATACCTTCATTGAAGCAACGTTTTATTCGTTCCATATCATTTTCAGGAATATCACCAATGATGTTAGCGTCAATTGTTTTTGTATACCAATAGTTTCTTCTATGATTATAAAGTGGTATTTTTACATCATTTGTCTTATATCCAAACATATCAAAGTAATGGTCAATAATTGTTGCATATTCATATTTAATAGAATATTCATAAGCAATTGGGTTACATAAACCTAATGTAAAATTAACATCAGTTATGTTTGTATTACCTTTAGCCTGGTCTGGAATAAAAGAAGCTCTATGTAATTCAGCTAGTGATGATAATACAGATGACCCACCTAATGAAGCACCTATAATTGATAAAGCACCTCCAGTTGCAAGAGCACCAGCAAGATAACCGGCACCAGCTAAAATATTAAGACCTAAATTAAGTGAGTTTTGAGTCATATAATTAACAAATGAATCACTATTCCAAGAGCATATAGGGAGTTTAGCTAGAGGAATTGAGTATTCATATACATTATATGGGGTATCAACTCCAGGATATTTTTTATAATTTACAGGTGTTATTTTTCCACTTATACCAGGACAAATATTACTATCAAGTTCAAAACCATAAAATTCAGACTTAAACTCTTCAAAGTGATAAGTTACATCAGTTCCAGCGTTATTGTCAACATTAAGATAAATATAAGGATAAGTAAATAATTTTTTATTTCTAGGAGTATATCCGTCTATTTGTGTTGGTTTTGCATAACCTAAATATACTCCGTCAGTTGCACCTTCAATAATAGCAAACTTACAAGTCCAAGTATAACCAGCACAAGTTATATAAGTTAAGTTTTGGCAATAAGATTCAGGTATCATAAAAGCTCCAATTATAGCTTCAGATTTTCCTTTTTTATCATAGGTTTTAATTATATTAGAAAGACCTTCATCATTTTCACCAACAATATAACCAACACCGGATAATATACCACCATAAGTTTTATAATGGTCAATTGGAGTTAACCCAATTATAGCGTCATCGCTAGGATATTCAGTAACAGCCAAGCAGGGTCTATAACCATTATGAAATTCAATTTTATTTATTTTATTAATAATTGGTTCTCCAAGTTCTAAACCTTCAGGCAATGTATTAATACCAGGTATATCACTATTACAATGTTCTCTTTCAACAAATGATTCTTTAAAAGTATAATCAAATAACCAAGTTTGGATCGGGTCAGTTGTAATATATAAACGTGATGTTTCCTCGTCAACATATTCCATATTAGTAATAAAAGCATAGAACCATTTATCATTAAAATTATGATTTTGATACATTACATAATTACAATTATAAATATCATCAACTAAATAAGGTACAGTCATAGTTTTGTCTTTTCGTTGATATGTAAAATCAATATTAGTTTTCTTACGAGTACTATAAAAATAATTATATTGGTCGGTTTTATTTGCGAACCATAAAGTATTTTTCATATTATTTTCGAGGGGTACACTGAGTAAGTGCACCCTCGTTTCAGGTGTTATTGGAATAATATTATTATTTTCCATAATTACCTCCTAGTCCATATATGTCCAGTTAAAGTTAAATGTGAAGCCGTCACCTATTGCAAGTGTATGACTACTATTATCCATTGGACTAAAACCAATATGACAATAGTTAGGCTCATCAGTAGTAAAAGTTAGTGAAGCATACAAAGGTTGTAATACTAAAGGTGTCGAGCTAAAATTAATTAACATTGCACCAGCTAGTGGTATTGAAATATTTGAAGTTGGAATTGTTTTAAACATTACACTACTAGGGAGTCTTATACCAGATGTTGAATAGACAGGGTTATCATTAATTTGAAGAACACCCTGTAAGAAGAATTGTTCACCAACTTTTTTAAATTTAACTCGACTAAGTTGTGTGTAATTTGGGTTTTCAGGTTCAACACTTGATGTTAAATCTGTTCCGTCAACATAACCTTTAGTAGCCGGGTTATAAGTACTTTGAGGCTCATAATAGGCAGTATTATTAGTTGTAAGAGTTTTAGGAATTGTATCACTAAAACTAACGCTACTCATAACAAGTGGGTCAAAACTTGAGTAATAGAACTCATAGAATAATGAATCACTATTTGCCGTTTCATAATTTTGTGGTCTTGTTATAAAAGGTTTTGATAATCTAAAACAATTGTTATTTGTATCTATCTCTCTAAACTCAAATAATGAATATACATTTGCTTGCCAAGGTTGAGGAGTATTTGAAGGGTTTTTAAAATAAATAAAACCACGATTACTATAATTATTATAGTGTTCAAGTAATGCTTCTCCAATAAGTTGTATATCAGCCGTAAAGTTATTTTCATTATCGTTCATATAATAGCCATTTACAAGTTCAATTGTTGTAATAGGAGCGTCACTACCTCCACCACTACCACCGAAAGCACTCCAAACGTGATTTTGACATATCATAATTTGCATTGTTTCAGTGTTGTAATAAATTCGTCCGTCATAGTCATATAGTGAGTTCATAGTTGCAGTATCACCATATTTAACTTCAGAAGGAATAACAAATTTGATTAATTTTTGACCTGTTGTAGTTTTTAATCTTTCAACATCAGTATCAACTTTTAATTCAATTGTATTATTTGAAGCATTAACACTTTCAACAATATTAACTAATCTTGAATTAATTAAAACTTCATAGTTCTTAATCATATTATCAGAACTTGTATTAGTAATTAATAAACCTGTTACATCACAAAGTTCAATATTTTCAAAAGTATTATAGTCACTTTGAATAACATTAAATAAGCAACCAGTAGGGTTAAGATTAGTATAATTAGATTTTATTCCATTAAAGGTATTATTAGTTGAAACATTTAATAAGAATATTTTTGTATAGTTAGAAGTACCACCGATATAAATATCACTAAAATCATTATAACTAGAGTGGTCTAAATTTATAAGTTCATTACTATTATTCATCATATTAAAAGTTTCATTTTTAAATGTTGAATTAGAAGTTTGATAATGACTAACACATATATCACTACCAGTACTATTATAAGTATTGTTTTCAAATAACAAATTAAAGCAAGATGTTGTAGCTACGCAGTTACCCCAGTGACTATCCTGGTCGTGTAAAAATGAGTTATGGAATACTTTTGAGTCAGTTGATTCAGAAAAATTAAGAACCGAATTAACAAAAGTATTATTACGAATAGTTAAACCATTACCACGATAGATAGTTACCATTGAGCCAGTAATATAACAATTAGTAATAAAATTAATAGTTGTTCCAGCTAGTAAATCTAAAGTAAGTTCACCAATTAGTGAATAGCTAGTATCAGTTTCTTCAAGATATAAGTTTTCTAAAGAAAAGTTTACAAATGTAGCATTTTCATTTAATTTAATTTGTTTACTTGTTTGAATACCTGTATCAATATTATTTAAACCAATAAGACGAATACGTCTAACAGGTGTATCAACATTAAAAGGAATTATAAGGTCAGTATCTAATACTTCACGACTACAAATAAGTACATCAAGATTATTTTTATAAGCATAATTAACGGCACTTTGTAAAGATAAAAAGCTAGTGTTTTTAACAATGTCACCAGGTATCATTTTAGCCCATTTAGTAGGTTCTAAAGTTACACCAAGAGCGATTATATCTTCATTATTAGCTACTTCTCCCTCTTCTAAGTGGTCAACTACTTCATATAAAGCTCCACCTTTATCACCAGGAGTACTATAATAACGAGTTTTTAATAAAGCACCAACAGGAGCTTTATCTCCATTTTCTTTTAAATCGTTAATACCTTCATAGTATTTATATTCAGCTTTAAGGTCAGCCATATCATTTAATAAACCTTCAATATCAGTTCCCCAAAGTTCTTCCATAATACCTGGAGCAATTATTGGAAGTTGTTCAGCAACAAATAATGGAAGATTAGTTACCATATAATCATAAGCCTTTTGATAATTTTCGTTCATTTCAGCATAGAAACGATTATATTCATCAATAAGCTCATTTATTTTATAACCTAAGCGTCCACATAACTCAAGTACGGTCTTTGAATCTCTATCATAAATAGCAGGGTCAGAAGGTTCAAAAAGGAAGCCTTTTAATTTTAATATTTGCATAAATCATTTCCTTTCTATAAGAATAAAGGGTGATGTTTTACCACCACCCATTATATTTAGACAACTTTAGTAGCAGTAATAACGATTGCACCAGTTACACTTGAAATAACAATCTTGTTAGTTTCACTATCATAAACATCACTAGTTATGTCAGTTCCACCCATTGTTACCTCTACATCGTCAAGAACTACACCTTCAGCAAGTTTTAAAGTAGTTTGATAACTAGAACCAGCTACTTTTTTAGTTGCAGTATTAGTTGATGTAATACCTTCATCAAGAGTTAATGTTACACCAAATTCAGCTTTTTCCATATCAGTAAATGCAATAGCATTCGTAAATAATGAATAGCTTAGAGTTTGCCAGTGATGTAACATATAATTCCAATAAAGTCCTTCAGGGTTATAGAAAGATTCCATACGATATAAATCATCATAGATTTGTGGAGTTGCTATATCCATTAATACAGCCATAACACCTGGGTTATCGAACTTATCAATTACAATACGACGAGCTAAGAACTCAGCTTTGTCCATATTGAAAGCAGCAGCTAATACATCAACATCAATTGAAGCGTCTACATCAGAACGAATTACAATTACTTGATTTGCTCTAGGTGTAAATGTTTTAATTGGCTTATCGTCAGTATCTTGTACATCTAAATAAGCGTTATAATCAGAACTCATAAATGTAAAGTTAGTTGATAATGTACGAAGTAATTTAACAAATGCTTTTCCACTTGCTTCATCAGTTACCTCATCAACGGCTACTAATTTAATACCATTAGTATTAATTGCTTCATTTAAAACATTTTTGAATAGAATAAATTGGTCATATTCATCACCAGCATATAAACTATTAATAATACCATTAATGAAAGATTGTAAATTGTTAAAACTTACAAAAGCCTTAGCTAACATTGGTTGATTAATAGTTACTTTATAAATGTCTTGTCGATTCATTCTATGATATAAAACTTTTACATCAGGAAGTTTACGATTAAGTAAATTTGCACCAGTTTGGTCAAATGTTGAGCCTTCAGCAAGATTAATAAATACTTCTTGCACATCATCACCAAGAGGCTTATTACCTTTTTTAAACATTTCTAAAGGGTTATTACGTATTTTTGATTGAATAATAGTAAATGCAATACGATTAACTAAAGCACTAACGAACTCATTAGCAACAGGTGAATAATTTAAAATTGGGTCACCTACACTAGCTAAGTTATCACGTGTAGCCACAGGCACTCTTTCTTGATATTCATTTGAAGAGTTATCTCTAATCGTATTTAAGATTTTAATTAAAGTATTTTCCATTAGATTAATTCTCCTTTCTCATTGAATAAATCATCATACTTAAGTTTACCTGTATTTTGAGGTTCAGGGTTAGCTTTCTCATTTCCAACCTTTAAGAATAATTTCATATTTTGTTCTTTTAACATTTCATTATTAGCCTTTAAAGTATTGTTAGCTTCAGTTAATGTATTAACTTCATTAAGTCTACCATTAAAGCCACCATAAAGGTCAGAAAGTAAATTAGCAATTTCCCCAGTATCATCAGTTGCTTTTTCTTTTATTTGATTCATAATTCCAACAAAAGTTTCATTGTCCATATAATCTTTTCCTCCTATTAAATAATAAAAAATTAAATCGACTACGAGAGTTACCACCCGAAGGCACATCACCAAGTATATAAATGAAGCCCTGGAATATGTAAAGTCCAAAATTATAAGGATAAGTATATGTATGAGTTCTAAACACCCACTGGTTATAAGCAGATTCACTTACAAGTACAATACCATTTCCAATAATTTCTTCAACATTAGCAGTGTGTCCATTGCCACTAGAACCTTCACCCCAACACATTATTGCTCCAAGAGCCGGTTCACTACCTTTTGGATATGTTGTAGTTCCTGGATACCAGTTTTCAGCATTTCCATAATAAAGTGTTGGTTCGCTTTCTAATAACTCATAAGCACGTCCATACGAATAAGCAGTACAATTGGGCATACCCATACCATTAGCGTAGTAGCGATTAAGATTAGAGTAATAATAGGGGTTATCTTGACTAGGAGCAGTTAAACGTGGTGTAAAACTCATTTTATTTTTAACTTTTGTCCAATATAAATATGATTATAAAAATTAGATTTGATTCCGTGTTTTTTAGCGTCACTATCAATTAATGCTTTATTAAGGTTATATATTGTTTTCCAGTTAGTGCTATACTTTTTAGCTATTTTGCTTAAGTTATCACCTTTTTTAACAATATAATAAATTGATTCAATTGGCTTTGGTTCTTCATTAGAAATAATATGAATAAAACCTAAACATTTATAACTACCAAAATTATAAGGTGGTTTTAATGTTTGCATATAAAAGTTAGTTCCATTATGAGCCGAGTTTGAAGTTTTAATAATTTTACTTTTATCCATTTCTTCAACAAATGCTACGTGACCTAAACCTTTTTTCCCTCCACTAAAGCAGATTATAGAACCAACACTAGGAATATTATCTTTTTTATAGTGCTTTGTTGATTTATACCAGTTTTTTGCATTACACACAGGCAAGTCAGGACGACTATTTAATACCTCGTATGCACGTCCAAAAGTATAACAGGTACAATTTGGCATACCATATCCATTTTTATAATAGATATTTATATCCGAATAATAGAACTTATTGGTTTTACTAGGGGCTTTTAATCTCGCAATAAAATTCATTATTTTAATTCCTCAATTTTATGTTCTAAGCGTTCTAGTCTATCAGTTACATTATTTAAAGTGATAGATGTTTCAGCAAGTACCTTATTCATACTAGTTAATGTATTAGTAACGTCCTTCATACTACCATTAATGTAATAAGCCATAAAAACTAGAGCACCTACACCAATACCATTATTAACTATTAAATTAACAATTTGCTCCATAAATCGTGCCTCCAATCTTCACCTATATTATATCATAAAATAAGAAAAAAGAAGAGTTATTTGTTCTCTTCAGTATTTTCTTTCGGAATAGTGTATAAAAGTACTAATTTATCTTTAAATGTTAGTGTATTAACATAAATTAAACCTTTAGTTTCACGAATAAAAGTATTGTATTCTTCAATTTTATCAAAGGCAATACCTCTTATTGGTTCAAATTCTCTCATTTTATCCTCCCTTCTATGCAGATAAACATATCTTTATTATTTCATAACTCATATTTTTTAAATTAATATTTTCAAAATAAACGCAACCATTTTTAAAAGCGTCAATGAAGACTTTTAATTGACCTCGTTTAGCTTGACCTTTTAAATATAAGGTATTTGGTCTTTGGTCTTTTAATGTAATTGCAATAACAACTAGAAATGACGGGTCAACATTTTCACTAACCCATATTTTACCCTCAGTATAATCAACCCATACACCAAGCTCTTTATTCATATAACGCATTGTAAAGAAGTATCTTGCATTAGAGCCTTTACGTTCAATAAATGTGTCATCATCAAGTAAGAACTTATTCTCAATTGAATAATCAGCAAATATGCTTCCTTTAATAATCGAACCATACCTACTAGTTCTTTTAGCTTCTCTAAATTCTAACTCTTCAGTTAGCTCCATTAAAACCTCACCATTTTTGCTAATAAGTTTTCCGTTTTTATCACGTTTATGTGGCTTCTTTACATTAAAATGAATAAAGTAAGGGTTAGTCCAAGTAATAGCATTTGATAAAAATACCACTACGACATCGACGTGACCCGAACCTGGACGAGCGATAGTTTCATAAAGGTTCAAGAAACAACCTACATCATCAGTTAAGTAATGTTGTTGAGCTCCAGGTTCAATTAAAAATTCATCAAACCCTAATTTGTTGATAAGTGGATAACTTACACTTTTAAAAACTTTTGCCGTTGATAAAGTAAAACCATAACCGGCTACCTTATCATCAATATATAGTGTCCTTCCTTCAACTTTAAACTTATGACCAGGGAATTTAAATGCAACATCATTAAAGAAGGTTTTAAGTGATTCAGTAAGTTCAGTTCTATATCTTCTAATATAACCGAACTGGTTACCATTTTTAATAAAATCATTGATAGCCCACTCTTTAAACCAAAATGTTTTTCCACACCCACGTTCACCAACAATAAAATTGAATAAACAATTATGAGTTAGTACTCTATATCCATTATAAAATATATCGTTATCAAGTACATTTGGTACATTAATTAGCTCTTTTATTTCGTCCAAAATAATCACCTACATTAAAAAGAGGCTATAAGATATTGTAATTAAGACACAACTCCAATATAATACTCGAACCCTCTTCAGGTTTTGTGACCCAGTATTAGTAATTACCATATACATCTTATGACCTCTTTCCATAATTATATTATTTTTTAATTGTAAAATCAACCGGAGTCAAAATTACTCCACCTTTAACATTTTTAGGAAGTAGTTTTCCACTATATATTGCACCTTCTTTAAAGTTAGAAAATGTTACTTTTTCGTGAAGTATCGGAGGCATACCAGCAACCGTTACTTTAAGTTCATAATCAGGTTTCTCATTTTCTATATCTTCGCTTGAAAGTTCAATGTAACATTTTTGACGAATAAACTTAGCTTTAATAAACTTTGATTCATATTTCCAAGCCCCTAGAATATATGGGTCTATTTCTAAGTTATCAGGTATTTTATGACCTTTACTTTTTAAATGTAGAGAATCAGTATCGGCATAGATAAATTCAATATCCGACTCACCCCTATTATATGCGTCAGTTATCTTTTGAGCCGACCTTATTGTTTTATTTCTTGCATAAGCAGTAATAAACGTAGCTATTGGCAAGTATATTCCGTCACGTTCTTTTGCTTCGGTCATAGTATAACCAATAGTTCCGTCTTCTTTTAAGTATGGATATTTTTCTCTTTGACTTGTTGCAGTTGCAAATTTCCCATATAGACTATTTAGAAATAATTTACTTATTAAATAAAGTCCGTGATTACCTTCCTTCTTTGCATTGATTTTATTTTGACTCCATTTATTAATGTAAGAATTAAATAGTCCGTGAGTTCCTTTAAAAGCCCACCCACCTTTATATTCAATATTATATACATTATAGTGGTCTAAAAATAATTTTAAATCTACACTTGTTAAACATAACTCAACCTCTTGTTCATTAGAACTTGTTAAGTATTCGTTTTGTGAAAATAAAGTACTATATTTAAGTTGAATCGTTGGAATATAACCAGGTTTTATTTCAAATTGGCAACGTATTGATTGAATATATAATGTATAAATTGGGTTTTCTTCATACTTACCCTCAAAATGAATCGGTTCACCATAAGGAAGAAGCTCATTTGCCATTACGCTAGGATAGAGGCTATTAACATCTAATACTATACCTTCTTTAACAATTTTTGATGAAAACTTTGGGTTCAGATATGTAAAACCTCCACGATATGAAGGTCTTATATATTTATCATACGTTGGAATTGGATAAAAGGCATTAAAGAACTTTTTATTAATTAATTTTTTATATTCCGTTAATGCACAAGACCCAATTGTTAGTTTCCTTAGTCCATTATCAAAGAAATATTTTAAAGCATAAGCTACTATCTTAACGTCATTTGTAACATAGGCTTTTTCTTCTTCAGTTAAAATATGTCCTACTTCACGATTCAAATTATAATCTATTTCAAGTTTTGATATTGGCATTTTAAAACTTTTAGCTATTTTACTAACAGGTAGTGGAATTAACTTTAAACTATCAAGTATCTTTATCTTATTAGACCTACGTTTTCTTTCAAACATTATGTCGATTTCATAAAACATACCTAAGTCAGAAATTATCGTCGTAAAAGTTTTAGTGACTAAATATTCTTCACTAGTTAAGCACTTGTATCCGTTTTTAAATAACCACGATAATATAAATTGTCCGTCAAACTTTAGATTATGAAAGTATACTTTTGCATTACTTTGCTTCATACACCACTCCATAAATTCATCAATTGACGAACCTACTATTACTTTTTCAGGGTCATCAATATCCGAAATAGCATAAGCCCAAACACGACAATTTTCTTCACTTGTATTTGTTTCAAAATCGGCTACATATCCATATTTAGACATATTCTTCTATTGATTCATCAAAGTTATCAATTAAATTTGACTTATCTAAGTGCCATATATCATATAACTGGTCTAATCTTTTAATACTTTCTCCAAAATTAGAAGGATAGTTAAACTTTATCTCAGCGTCAATATCACCATAAACAATATCTAAATATTTACCTATTGACATTGATTTTATATGCTTCACTAATTCGTTAGCTTCACTACCAAAGTTCTCTTCAAGTGAAGTAATATAATTTTCTCGCCATTGATAATCAGAAGCAGTAAAATACCCCGAAGACGATTGCTTTAATATTGCCCTCCACTTCATTGATATATCAATTTGCGTCGGGTGAGGTGATGTAACACTCATAGGTTCATATTGTCTAAGTTCATCACTTGCTAAACCAAATTGAGCTTGTGTATATCCTAAAGGTCTACCACTTGCGTATTTTGGTTTTTTCAATATCTCTTCAAGTCTTTCAGCTCTTCTTTTATTAATTTGAGCTACCCTTCTTTTTGATTCAGAAAGTTGCCATTTAGTTATTTTAGCCATATCACCAACATCAGTTAAAACTTCCATACCTGGTTTTGAAAACTTATCTAATGTTCTTATTTCACGTTTTAAATCATATCTAGTATTAATTACATCTAAATACCATTTATAACTAGCTTTTTCAGGCAAATATCCTTTTAATTCCGGTTTTGTTTTTTCTAATTTTGTAATTCGTCGATTGAAGCGATTGATTGCTCTTTGTAAATTTTTGGAGTCCTCAGGCTTCCAACGAAGTCTATATTGTTTTTGCACGTTATCATTTCTCCTTCATATATTATACAAAAGCCTCTTTTTTCTACTTTTGAATAAGTTATTACATCTATAATTTTATCAAAATCAACATTAAAACTCAATTTATTAATAAGTTTTGTTGCTATCTCATTTCGTTTTGATTCATATAAAGTTTTAAACTTATTTAAATAATATTCAGAAGAAAATCTATAATTTATTGATTCCTTACCATAATGTATTGTTTTATTATAAGGACTCATTGATAAATCATAACATACACCACGGATAGTAAGATAAGGTTTTTGAATTGAGCTTATTTTCTTACTCGAGTTTGTCGTCATTACGATAATATACTCTAATCTTTGGTCGATTCTTACCTTCTACCGGCTCACTTAGAAAAGCAACTACATTTTCATCATTAGCTTTTCCATAGTAATATTCTTTCTTAGACTCTTTACTTACCGAACTCCAAAGTGCGATTATTTCGTCTTTTGCATTACCTTTTTCATCAGTAGAGCAAATAACAATATCAGGTTCTTTTGGGTTCTTTTTATTGTTTTTGTAAAAACCGACAATTGGCTTTTTCTCATTATCAACACCTTTTAAATAAGTGTTACCATTTTTCCCTTCGGTTTCCCATAAAGCACATACTTCTTCGAGATCGAATTTTTTGGCTTCTTCTTGTTTTTTCTTGCTAGCTTTCAATTTATTTTCCTCCCTTCGCTAACTGGCACTCATAAGCACCATAGAGCTCCTGAATAGTGGACAACGAGGGTCTTATGCACCACTCTAACTCCCTCAGCTTTGTGTAGTCTTCTCTTTGGTGTTTTCACACGGCTTAACATTAGTTAAGTCTTACGTTCTTTGAACACCCAATTTGAATTGGCTTCAGAAGCTCTACGCTACCTACAAGTAGCTACTTACTAACTTTTTTCGGGGTACGAGTGAAAAAATGAATTTAATTAACAACACCAAATAATATAGAAAGAAAAATAACTCATACCCCTAAAGAAGCTAATTAGTCCTCATAAACTAATAAACCTCGTTTTTCTAATATCGGTAGCATTTCATCAGCTTTATGCTCATAAAATTCAATACTACCTAAAAACATTAATTTAACCCCTTCATATTCTCCATTTTTCTTAAAACACATAAATACACCTTTATCAAGTGGATATAAGTATCCTAAATAATACCTCTTGAATAAATTGATTTTTTCATTATTAATACGATACAATTTTATCAACTCCAAACTTATATATTGAATCAATTACTTGCTTACACTCTTCTATTAATTCGTCAGTTGACCATATTTTATCATTTCGCTTAAGATAATCAGGCAAATTTAAATCATAACCAATAAAATCACCAACGTGAGCATAGTCCCACCCAATTATTACACCTTTAACATCAATATTAAAAAGTTTATCTTTCAAATAGGTCACTCCTCCGTGACAATTAATATTGATTTCATCAGAATTTAATTCCTTAATTTCGTAATATAATATGCTAGATTTTGGTATTTCAATATAACAACAAGGGTGAGTTCCATAACTAACAACCCAATACTTAATTCCACGATATTCGTTATTATTTAATATTTTAATTTCACCCTCAGTTTTATATACCATTTCACTTTTAATCATTATTCTTCAAGACCTTCCTCAATTTCTTTCTTAATTAATTTATATCGAATCTTGTCAAAATTATCTAAATCATAAATGTCATCTTCTAAAATATAATCAAAACAATTATCAAAATAATATTTAATGCAATTTGCTTCTTCAGTAATTAATATTTCTTTTATACGACCAAGCATAATTGTAATTTTATCATTTAATTTATCATAAATATAATAACAAGTTTGACCAATTGCAAATTTTGTATCAATATTCATTATTTTCACCTTCAATTTCTTTTATTGCTTCTTTCATTATTTCATTAATTAGCTTGCAATGTTGCAATAATACTTTATCGTTATGATTAATGTCATATATTTCACGAAGAACATCAATATTAACATTATCAATATCAGTAATTTTATAAATATAACCAAGTACAATATTTTTAGCAACTTCTTTACTTTTCATATTATTTATTCTCCTTTCAATGCTTCATACATTAAATCAGCAGTTGTTTTACCTTCCATAAATCTTTTTTTCTTATATATAATAGAACTACTATTCTCGTATATTTCTCTTGCTTTTCGATTTTTGTATAATGTTTTATTTATTTTTCTTATTATTTCAGTGTTTTCTTCTTGCAATTTAGCTATATAATCAGCAACTTGTTTTACTTTTTTCTGAGTATCAATATCTTCGAAAAATGCTAAATAACCTAATATCTCTTTTATTTCACTTGTCATTTAATACCACCTTCTAAGTATTCGTGTAAATATATCAATTTACGAATATAATTATTAACATATTTGCGAGTTGGTTCTATATGACAATTTTCATTAATAGTAAACTTTCTATATTTTTTTCGTTTCAAATCGTGAACATAAACATTTAAACCTTTATAAAGTGGCATAATTGATATTAAATATTTGCTATTTGATAATTTTTCGGCTTCAGTTAAAAATAAATCTAATATAATTTTATAATCTTTCATTTTTGCCACCTAAAATCTTATCTAATTCAAGTAAATCGTCTAAAATAGATTCGTCTACTCCATTCGCAAACATTGTATCTAATTTAATAGTTGCCTTCTTAACTTTTTCTTTTTCAACATAATATTTCTTGTAAAGTTCAAAATAGCCTCTTGAATAACATTGTTGTAAACGCTCAAAATCGTCCTTTGTCTTTACTTTTTTATGCTTATTATTTAATAACATTATTATCCCTCCTATGTACTTTTAAAGGTATATTTTCTATACCCTTAAAGCTACCCAGGAGGTAGCATTATTTAGATTAACGTCTTAAGTAAATCAAAAACTAAATCAATTTTCTTTTTGCTTACGAATCTACCACTTAAATATTTACGTAAAGATTCAATTTGTTCAATTGTAACACCTTTTACTTCTTTTTTAGGTTTTGCTTCAATTTGACGTACTTCAATAGCTTTTTTAATTGGACTTTCTTTAATTTCAGCAATATAGTTGTTATCTAAATATTTTCCTCTTGTTTGAAGAGGCATATTTTCAGCACTTACGCCTTTTTTAGCCCAATATGAAACACGACTTCTATACGCCATTTCTCGTTTCTTTTCTTCAGTTAATTTGCTCACTTGTATTTTGTCCTTTCTAGAAGTTATAATAACTCCATTGTGCCTATTAAAAATTAATAAGCACTAGCAATTATCATAACATTTTTACTTTCTCTCTTATGTGGCTTAATGTATTAAAAAGTTTCGCTCTTTTGGTTCTACTTGCTATTTCTTTATCTTTCATAATAGAACGAAATTCATAAATTAAATCATTAATATCATTTTCAACACTTTCAGGGTCTTCAATGCTTACTATTTCAACTTCATACTCGCAACCGAATTTATTATCAACTAAAAGAGTACTTATTTTTAATAATTCGCCTGGGTTATCAACATTAGCATACGTTATCATATCACTATCACGAAAATAAACCTTTCCGTCATATTTAATCGAATAAGGTAAATCTTGTCTTCCTTCTCTTATTCCTTCTAACAAAGTCCATAATTTAATTGTCTTCATATTTTCCTCCTCCTAGTGCAATTAAAATACACCATTAGACCAGCAACATTGTTGCTAGCCTTAGCTATATTCTAATAACAATTATAATCAAAATTAATGACTAATTCAGTTTCAAAGTCTTCAAAATTGCTACAATTCTCTAAAGTGTAGGTTAATAATGATAATTTGTCTATAGTATTCATTTTTAAGTAAGAATCACGACTATTTTGTCCGGCTTCGTCTTCAGTATATCTTGTTAATACTTCATCAACTAAAGACACTTGCCTTTTAATTATTTTCGATAATTCTTCTAAATCTACTCGCATATAGTTTCTACCTCAAATTCAGTATCAACATAGTCGCTTGAATCAAGTACAATTTCTTCATCAATGTACATATTTCTTACCTTTTCTCTTGCCTCGTCAACGTCTTTGGCTTCGATTTCTACACTTCTAGACAATGTTTCATAAATAGTGACTTCGTATTTTTTCATTTTTTCTTCCTCCTTTGGTGTAATTATTAACACCATAGAAGCTATCAACTTGAGCTGGTAGCCTCTAGCTATTAACAATCTCATCAACGAATTTTTCTAAATTTTTAGCAAGTTTTTTCTTTATTGTTTGCCAATCACTTGACGAGTTATTTATTTTTCGAGCTTTATTTTCATATTTTTTAATGATATTATATTTTTCATTTATAACATTTTTAGATATATTCTTATCACTTATAGGTGAATAGCCTGTTGATAGCGTTAAATCATAGCCATATTTTGTCAAATCGTAATTGTCACACGACCACCCATAGTAGCCTCCACAATATGCAACTGGTTCTTCGGCTCTCAATAGATATTGAGCTTCACAATAACCAACACTTAAAACTCGATAACTTGCCTCCCTTACTTCTCTTTTTGTTGATTTTATTTTATACATTTTCTTTCCTCCTTTGGTGTAATTTATTAACACCATAGAAGCTATCAACTTGAGCTGGTAGCCTCTAGCTATTAACAAAATACTTCATAGCTTGCTATATTTTAATCTCCTACAATTTCATCAATGCAGTCCCAAAGTAATATCTCGATTTCGTTCTTTTTTACTTCATAACTTTTTTCGTTATTATAATATAACTCGCGTGCCTTTTCTTCATATTGTCGAATTATTTCAATCTTCTCTTGATTGGTTGCTATTATATTATTACTTTCAATATAATTATAGCCGGTTGATATTGTAACAACGTGCTTAGATGTATGTATTTCGTAATTGTCACAGCTCCACCCGTATGCACCACAGCAATATGAAAACGGGTTCTCATATTCCAATAAATAACTCATACTACAATATGGAACGCCAATTATAATATAACTCCCTTCTTTTATTTGTTTTTTAGTTGTTTTTAATTTCATTTTTTCTTCCTCCTTTGGTGTAATTTATTAACACCATAGAAGCTATCAACTTGAGCTGGTAGCCTCTAGCTATTAACAAAATACTTCATAATGTTTTAAATCAACGATAGCACAATAATATCCGAATAAAAACATATGCACGCTTTCGTCACTCATAAAAGTTGCTAAGCTTAGTGTTTTATTGTCTTTTTTAATTCTTACATCATACCAGTTGTTGTTATATTCTGATTCTAATATATCGCATTTATAACCTAAAAAATGAAGTCTTTCAATGTCATATTTTATTTTACTTTTTGTTAATTCTTCCATTTTTCTTCCTCCTCTCGCAAAACCCTTGCTTCGCTAGAAGTATTATCGCACAAATTAAACAAAAAGTCAACACAAAAATTAATTATTTTTATCATTTTGTT
>Ga0247611_10004893_pt1 | contig 18218 bp, 13 predicted proteins | sample 177DNAGHGhighgp2_FD_192422 | JGI IMG/M metagenome (GOLD analysis project Ga0247611, IMG submission 192422) | Sheep rumen microbial communities from Palmerston North, Manawatu-Wanganui, New Zealand - 1770 DNA GHGhigh gp2 | ecosystem: Host-associated > Mammals > Digestive system > Stomach > Rumen... | reverse complement strand
CATGTCAAAAATTAGACAAAAGTGTTATAAAACTTAGTAAAACAAGCTTTTCTGCACTTATATATGTTCTTTCGTGTGATGCTAAGAAGCTTTTTTCTTTTGAAATACCATATGATGATTTGCAAGAATTAAAATTATTGACTAAAATATATACAAGACAAAAGTTAGACAAAGAATATGAGGTTATGAGTTTATAATTGCTATTTAAAGCAACCTATATAAAGAAAGGAAGTAAAGAAATGAAAAAATTAATTGCTTTATTAATCACTTTAGCCATTTTATGTATGGCAACTGTTTCAATGGCGGTATCAGTAAACAGCTTATCACCAGAGTTTACACTTCGTAAAGTTAAGGTTAAGGTAGGTACAACTCAAAGCATTGCTAGTATCTTAACAGGCAAAAATATAAACTACGATAATCTTAATAGTAGTGATACATCTGTTATTAAAATTTTAGATAACGGCAATCTAAAAGCAGTCGGTACAGGTATTTCTACTATTACTTACACATATACTACTGAAGGCGGTACAGAAAAAGAGATTTATTGTTTTGTTGAAGTTACAAGAGATGAATCAACTTATTCAGAAGTTACAGGTGTTGCTTCAATGAAAATAAAGATTAGCCTTGTTATAGATGGAACTACTACAGTATTTGAATCTTCAAAAGGAGCAATTCCAACTTATCCAACATTTAGCAAAAATGAATTAGTATTCGATGGTTGGTATAAAGACCAAAAGTACACAACAAAAGTTGGTGAAAGAGAAAGATTTGGTTCAGATACAACATTGTATGCTAGATGGCTTACAAAAGAAGAAGCTGAATTAAATAATAAGAAAGTTTTCAAAAGTGAATACTACGATGATATAGATGATCATTGGGGAAAAATCGCTATAGAAGCTACTACAACTAAGGGCTGGTTTAATGGTGTTTCTGAAAGAACATTTGGACCAGAGGTTACAATGACAAGAGCTATGGCGGTTGCAGTACTAGGAAGAATTGAAGGAGTTAATGTAGAAGGACTAGAAAGTAAGATTTCTGATTGTAAAGCAGGAAGTTACTATGATGGTTACCTAGCATGGGCTATCGAGAAAAAAATAGTTACAGACGTTAAAGATGATAAGTTTAGACCAAATGATGAAATAACAAGAGAAGAAATGGCAGTTTACATGTCAAACTACATCAAATACAATAATTTCAAACTAAACTTACCTTTAGATGTTTCTTATACAGATATCGATGAAGTAAGTGCAGAGGCAAAAGAAGCTATCAAGATTTTATACAACTTAGGAATAATGCAAGGAAATGGAGATAATACTTTTAGTCCAAAAGCACATACAACAAGAGCTCAAATGGCACAAATATTCTATAATTACTACAATTTCTCAATGAAAAATAGATAATAATGATTCGTAGGGGCGATTGTAAATCGCCCTTAATATTTATAAAGCAAGGAGGTGCGCAAAATGGCAACAATTCAAGATGTTATAGAAAATGCAAAAAGCTATAATAAAAAATCAAATTCAAAGAAAATACAAAAAGCATATGATTATGCGAATAGTGCTCATGAAGGACAACTTAGAATGTCTGGAGAACCATATATAATTCACCCATTAGAAGTAGCTTATATTATTACAACGTTAGAACTTGATGACGATGCTATTTGTGCTGCACTTCTACATGATGTTTTTGAAGATACAAGTTTGTCAAAAGAACAAGTAATTGCAGAATTCGGAGAAAGCGTTGCAGAACTTGTTGAGGGTGTTACCAAATTAGGTAGCTTGGCAGCACAAACTTTTATCGATAAAAGAGAAGAACAAGTTGAAAACTATCGTAAGTTTTTCATGGCAATGGCAAAAGATATTAGAGTTCTTATGATAAAACTTGCTGATAGACTTCACAATATGCGTACATTAAAACACCTTCCTGGTGAAAGAAGAATAGCAAATGCTAAAGAGACTCGTATGCTTTATGCACCACTTGCTAATCGTCTAGGTATCTATTCAATCAAATGGGAACTAGAAGATTTAGCATTTATGTATTTAGAAGAAGATGCTTATTTTGAACTTGCTAAAGGTGTTAAAACAAAAAGAGAAGAAAGAGAAAAATTTATAAATGAAATTTTAGATGAACTTCGTGCAAAAATGAAAGAAGCTAAAATTCAAGCAGAAATATATGGTAGACCAAAACATCTTTGGAGTATATACAGAAAGATGCAAAAAGATCATAAAACATTAGATCAAATTTATGACTTATTTGCATTAAGAATTATAGTTAATTCAGTAAAAGATTGTTATGCTGCATTAGGCTTTGTTCATGAGATGTATAGACCAATGCCAGGTAGATTCAAAGATTATATAGCTATGCCAAAACCAAATATGTATCAATCACTTCATACGACACTACTTGGTAAAAATGGTGTTCCGTTTGAAGTTCAAATTCGTACATGGGATATGCATAGAGTTGCTGAGTATGGTATTGCTGCTCACTGGGCTTATAAAGAAAAAGGTGCATCAGTATCTGTTTCAGATGATAAACTATCTTGGCTTCGTGAGACAATTGAATGGCAAAACGAAACAAATGATGATAAAGAGTTTATGAGCAAACTTAAATTCGATTTATTTGATGAAGAAGTATTTGCTTTTACCCCGGCAGGAGATATTAAATCTCTTCCAGCTGGATCTACACCAATAGATTTTGCTTATGCTATTCATGAACAAGTAGGACATAAGATGGTTGGTGCCAAAATTAATTCAAAAATGGTTCCAATCACAACAAAGCTTAACAATGGAGATATAGTTGAAATTATTACATCAGATAATTCTAATGGCCCTTCTAGAGATTGGCTAAAGATGGTAAAAACAAGTTCGGCTAAATCTAAAATTCAAAACTACTTTAAAAGAGCATTAAGAGAAGAAAATACAACCAAAGGTAAAGAAATGATTGAAAAAGAGCTTAAGAGAATAGGTATGAATTTTGGAGACTTATTTAGACCAGAATGGTTATCTGAAGTTCTTGAAAAATACAAGTATAATTCATTAGAGGATGCTTATGCAGCTATAGGATTTGGAGCAATTTCACCTCTTAAAATTATCACTAGATTATTAGAAGAATACAAAAAAGAAAATAAAGATTTAGAAATAGAAAAGAAGATTGAAGAATTAAAGCAAGTTAAACTAGATAATAGACCTAGAAGCTCTAAAAATGGTGTTATTGTTAAAGGTATTGATAACTGTCTAGTAAAACTTGCCAAGTGCTGTAATCCACTTCCAGGAGACGATATTATAGGATACGTAACACGTGGAAGAGGAGTTTCAATTCATAGAGCAGATTGTGATAATTGTAGAGATTTAATTACCAATGAACAAAGATTAATTGATGTTTCTTGGGAAAAAGAAGTAAAAGCTTCTTATATTACTGACTTAACTATTTATGCTAATGATAGAAGCGGTTTATTACAAGATATTACAATCGCTATGAATGATGTTAAAGGTACAATGGTTTCTGTAAATGCAAGAACCACACCAAATAGAATAGCTATTATTACAATAGGTGTTGAAGTAGATAGTGTTGACAAATTAAACAAGGTTTTAAAAGCTCTTCGTAAAGTTGACTCTGTTTATGATGTTCATAGAAGTAAATAAAAAAGGAGGATTTTATTATGAACAAAGACAATTATCCAGAAAATATGCCAGAGGAGTTTAAGCCAATTAGACCATGGGGCTATGTAGGCTATTTTTGGTTGTTCGCTATTCCAATAGTAGGACTTATCTTTATGATTATTTATGCAGTGGATGATACTAAAATTAACAGACGTAATTTAGCAAGAGGTTTTTTGTGGAATATGCTTATAGGTTTAGTACTAGGTATTATTTTGTCACTTATTATAGGTGCTGTTGTTGCATCTGTGGCTGCTGCTATAGCTAGTCACGCATTAGATACTTCTAATAGTAGCTTAGATTCTCTTTTAGAAGAAATGAAAAAAAATGAGATTTATACCAGCGATTATGAGAAATATAATGAATTATATGATTATGATGAAGATGATTATGACTATGACGATAATGACTATATGGAGCAATTTGAAAGCTTATTTAAGGAATATAAGAGCGATGAGGATGGATCTAGTATTAGTATAGATGCTAATGACAATGTAACTGGTGAAAATTCAGCAATTAACATTGGAATTTAGGCTATTTTTGGGTATTGCATATACGAAAAAACAATGTTATACTCTACATTTGTACGAAGGAAATGGCTTCTTTCGTACATTTTATGCCGGTGTGGCGGAATGGCAGACGCACATGACTCAAAATCATGCGGGAAACCGTGTGGGTTCAAGTCCCACCACCGGTACCAAAACTTTATAAAATTATGCTTGATTATTTCTATTTTAAGTGTTACAATGATACGTGACTTATGTAATACGAATGTTTGAAGGAGAGGTGTTAAATATGGCAAGATGCGAAATTTGTGGCAAATCTAAAGTATTTTCAATACAAGTTAGCCATTCACATAGAAGATCTAATAGAGACTATAAACCAAATCTTAGAAGTGTTAAGGCAAACGTTGATGGTACTCCAAAGAAGATTACTGTTTGCTCTAGATGTTTAAGATCAGGATTAGTTGAAAGAGCTTAAATCTATTACCCAAGCAACTTGTTTTGCTTGGGTTTTTTAAATTATCAAGGAGCTTTAAATATATGCCAAATTATGAGTATTTAAAAGAAATAGAAAAATATGGAAGAGATAATAAAATCCCTATTTTACTAGATGAAAGCTTAGAATACATACAAAATATACTAAAGGAAGCTAGACCTCATAGAATTCTAGAAATAGGTACAGCTATTGGATTTTCAGCTCTTTGTTTCTCAAAATTCTTAGCAGATGATGGAAGAATAGATACTATTGAAATAGAAAGTTTAAGAGTTGAACAAGCAGAGGCTAATATTGAAAAAGTAGGCGTTCAGGACAAGATTAGGGTTATAGAAGGCGATGCATTAGATATACTTCCATATCTACAAGAAAAATATGATATAGTGTTCATAGATGCTGCAAAAGGTAAATATAATGAGTTTTTTGAAGAAGCAATGAGACTTACAAAACAAGGAAGCATCATTATTGCTGATAATGTTCTATATAAAGGTTATGTTTTAAGTGATTACAATAAGCATAAGCAAAGAACTGCAGTTAATAAACTTCGTAGTTTTATTGATATGGTATTAAATCATCCTGATTTAGATGCCGAATTAGTTGAAATTGGTGATGGATTAATAGTAGCAAGGAGGAAATAAAAATGAATAAACCAGAGTTACTTGCTCCAGCTGGTACTTTTGAAAAAGCAAAAATAGCATTTATATATGGAGCAGATGCTGTATATTGTGGAACTTCAAACCATTCACTTCGTACTCGTACAGCAATGGACTTTGAAGACTTGAAAAGAACAGTTGAACTAGCACATAGTCTTTCAAAAAGAGTTCATGTTGCATTAAACATTTATGCAAGAGATGATGAATATGAAGGTGTTATAGAAGAAGTTAAAGAGTTAGCACAAATTGGAATAGATGGATTCATAGTTGCTGACCCTGGCATAGTTGATGTAGTAAGAGAATATGCACCAAACATTGATTTACACATTAGCACACAGGCTAATACAGTTAGTGCTCATACATGTAAGTTTTGGGCTAAACAAGGCGCAAAAAGAATAATTCTAGCAAGAGAATTAAGCAAAGATGAGATAAAACATATAGTTGACAATAAGCCAGAAGGATTAGAAATAGAAATGTTTGCACATGGAGCGATTTGCTATTCTTATTCAGGAAGATGCTATATGTCAGATTATATGGCTGGAAGAAGTGCAAATCATGGTGACTGCGCTCAACCTTGTCGCTGGAGTTATAACTTATATGCTGAAGAAAAGAACAATCCAGGCCAATATATGCCTGTAGACTTTGATGAAAAAGGAATCTATATTTTTTCATCAAAAGATATGTGTTTAATGCCAGAAATTCCTACTATATTTGATATAGGGGTAGATAGTTTAAAAATAGAAGGCAGATTAAAGACAGAATACTATGTTGCTACAATTGTAAATGCTTATAGACATGCAATTGATGATTATGCAAAAGATCCTTCTAATTGGTCCATGGATAAGTATATGAAAGAAGTTGAAAAAGCAAAAACTCGTGCACTTACTGAGTTTTACTTTAAAGAAAAATACAATCCAGATACTCAAGACTTAGAAGGAAAACAAATAAATCCAGATTATGAGTTTGGTGGAATTGTAGTAGATGCCAAAGAAGAACTAGTATTAGTAGAAATTCGAAATAAATTATCAATTGGTGATAAACTAGAAGTAATGATACCAGGAAGTTTAGAATCAACAACATATACTATAGATAAATTATATGATGCTGAAACAAACGAAGAGATTGATACAGTAAATCCTGGAATTAAAGAGCAAAAGGTTAAGATGAAGTTTCCTTTTGAAGTTAAAGAAGGTTATATAATTAGAAGAGTTAAATAATATAAAATGAACTTTTTGTGAAATTAGCACTCGTCACTTGACAGTGCTAATTTTTGCGTTATAATTATTTTGTGACAATAAAACGAAAGGAAGAATGAAAATGTCAAAGAAACAATTTAAAGCAGAAAGTAAAAGATTGCTAGATTTAATGATTAACTCTATTTATACAAATAAAGAGATATTTTTAAGGGAATTAATTTCTAATGCAAGCGATGCAATTGATAAGGTTTATTTTCGCTCACTAACAGAGGATAAGTTAAAAGACATTAAGCAATCTGACTTACAAATAAATATTATTAGAGATAAAGATAATAGAACTCTTACCATAAAAGATAATGGTATTGGTATGAATGAAGATGAATTAGAAAAGAATTTAGGAACAATTGCACAAAGTGGCACTTTAAAGTTTAAAGAAGCAATGGATAATAAAGAAGGAAAAGATGATTCTTATGATGACAAAACTTCTTTAATTGGACAATTTGGTGTAGGTTTTTATTCTTGCTTTATGGTTGCAGACAAAGTAACAGTTATTTCTAAATCTGTAGATTCAGATAAAGCATTTAAATGGGAATCATCAGGGGCAGATGGATACTCCATAGAGGAAACTTCAAAAGAAGATAGAGGAACAGAGATCATTCTTCATCTTAAAGAAGACAATGATGATGAAAAGTTTAGTAAGTACTTAGAAGAATATACAATTGATACTTTGATAAAGAAGTATTCAGATTATATAAGATATCCAATTAAAATGGATTGTGAAAAGAAAGTCCCAAAAGAGAAAAAAGAGGGAGAAGAAAAAACTGAATATGAAACAGTAATTGAGGAAAGAACTTTAAATAGCATGGTTCCAATTTGGAAGAAAGCGAAAAAAGATATTAAAGATGAAGACTATAAAAACTTTTATATGCAAAAATTCTTTGATTTTGAAGAACCATTAAAGTGGATTCATACAAAAGTTGAAGGACAATATTCATATACAACACTTCTTTATATTCCTGCACATATTCCATTTGATTATTTTGGAAAAGACTATAAAAAAGGTTTAGCGCTTTACTCAAATGGTGTAATGATTATGGAGCATTGCGAAGATCTACTTCCAGATTATTTTGGATTTGTAAAAGGACTTGTAGATTCAGAAGACTTATCTTTAAACATTTCAAGAGAAATATTGCAACAAGACAAGCAACTTAGAATCATTGCTAAAAATATTGAAAGTAAAATAAGAAGTGAATTAGAAAATATGCTATCTAATGATAGGGTAGCATATGAAAAAATGTTTAAAGCATTTGGTATGCCACTTAAGATTGGTGCTTATGATGGATATGGAATGAATAAAGATAAATTAAAAGATATCTTATTATTCCATTCTTCTCATAAAAATGAAATTGTATTGAAAGATCAAGATGATGAATGTAGAGAAAAAGAAAATAAAGATAAAGAAAATAAAGATAAAGATAAAGAGAAAGAGCCAGCAGTTATAGAGTCGGATTATACAACTATTAAAGAGTATGTTTCACGTATGAAAGAAGGACAAAAAGAAATATATTATGCTTCATCTGAAACAATAGACAAGATCAAAATGATGCCTCAAGTTGAAAATGTTTTAGACAAAGGCTATGAAGTATTATTCTTAGATGAAGGCGTAGATGAATTTGTTCTTCAAATAATGGAAAACTATGATGGTAAAAAGTTTGTAAACGTAAGTGCAAATAATGTTGATTTAGATTCTGAAGAAGAAAAAGAAGAACTTAAAAAAATAAATGAAGAAAACAAAGACTTGTTCAAACTTATGAAAGAATCTATTGATGATCAAAACATTAAAGAAGTTAGATTTACACATAGACTTAAAAATCATCCAGTATGTCTTTCTTCAGATGGAATTGTTTCTGTTGAAATGCAAAAAGTATTAAATGCAATGCCTGATCAAGGAAATCAAAATGTTAAAGCAGAAACAGTGCTAGAAATAAATGAAAAACATCCAATAGCAGAAAAACTAAAAACATTATTTAAAGAAAACAAAAAAGAAGAACTTAAGAAATACTCAAAAGTATTATTAGATTCAGCAAAACTAATTGAAGGATTACCAATCGACAATCCAACGGAATTGTCTAACATTATATGTGAATTGATGACAAAATAATTACATTCTAAATTCTTGAAAGGAGGTAATAGATATGAATGCAGAAAGACTAACTAGAACTTCAATAGAGGTTATTAATAATGCTCAAAATTTAGCGATTGAATATGGCTCTCAAGAATTAAAACAAGAACATTTGCTTTATTCACTTCTTACTGTTGAAGAAAGTTTAATTAGTGGACTAATTAAGAAAATGAATAGTGGATCAAATGAAGTAGATATTGCATCTTTGATGGAAGAAGAATTAAAGCAAAAAATCGAAAGTATGCCAAAGATATATGGCGCTGACGGCGAAAGCATGGGTAAGGCATATGTTTCTAGAGATACTAATGATGCTCTTAATGAATCAGAAAAAATTGCTAAAAGAATGAAAGATGATTATATAAGTGTTGAACACATTTTTCTTGGCCTTGTTGATAAACCAAACGCTTTTATCAAAGAATTGTTCAAAAAATATAACATTAACAAAGAAGATTTCTTAAAAGCATTGGTCCAAGTAAGAGGAAATACAAAAGTAACAACAGATAATCCAGAAGGAACATATGACGCTCTTAAAAAATATGGACAAGATTTAACACAAATGGCTAGAGATCAAAAATTAGATCCAGTTATAGGAAGAGATGAAGAAATAAGAAATGTTATAAGAATTCTTTCCCGTAAAACCAAAAACAATCCATGCTTAATTGGTGAACCAGGTGTAGGTAAGACAGCTATTGCAGAAGGTCTTGCTTTGAGAATTGTTAGAGGCGACGTTCCAGAGAATTTAAAAGACTCTACGATCTTTTCTCTTGATATGGGTGCACTAGTTGCAGGTGCAAAGTATAGAGGAGAATTTGAAGAAAGATTAAAAGCGGTTTTGCAAGAAATAAAAAAGTCAGCTGGGAAAATAATTCTATTTATTGATGAAATTCATACAATAGTAGGTGCTGGTAAAACTGAGGGCTCAATGGATGCTGGAAATTTACTAAAACCAATGCTAGCAAGAGGTGAACTTCACTGCATAGGTGCCACAACTTTAGATGAATATAGAAAATATATTGAAAAAGATCCTGCACTTGAAAGAAGATTTCAACATGTATTAATTGATGAACCAACAGTAGAAGATACAATTTCGATTTTAAGAGGTATTCAAGAAAGATATGAAGTATATCATGGTGTCGAGATTTCTGACTCAGCAATAATTGCTGCAGCTACACTTTCTCATAGATATATTTCAGATAGATTTTTACCAGATAAAGCAATAGACTTAATAGATGAAGCATGTTCACAAATTAAAACTGAAATGAATTCAATGCCTATAGAATTAGATGAGATATCTCATAAGATAATGCAATTGCAAATAGAAGAAACAGCATTAAAGAAAGAAAAGGATGAATTGTCACAAAAACATCTAGAAGAAATTAGAAGAGAAATTGCAGAGAATCAAACTAAGTTTGATAGTATGAAAGCAAAATGGGAAAACGAAAAAGATGCAATTTATAAAGCACAAAAACTTCGTGAAGAAATTGAAAGCGTTAATTCTCAAATTGAAAAAGCAGAAAGAGAATATGATTTGGAAACAGTTGCTCAACTAAGATATGGTAAGTTACCTAATCTTCAACAAGAACTTCAAAAAGAAGAACAACTTGCCAAAGAGAATAAAGATAGTTCATATTTAAGAACAAAAGTAACTGATGAAGAAATCACAAAGATAATTTCTAAATGGACAGGAATACCAGTTAGTAAATTACAAGAAACAGAAAGAGAAAAAATCTTAAATCTATCTAGCATTCTTCACAAGAGAGTTATCGGACAAAACGAAGCAGTTGAAAAAGTTTCAGATAGTATTATACGTTCAAGAGCTGGTATTAAAGATGAAAGAAGACCAATTGGTTCATTTATGTTTTTAGGACCAACAGGTGTAGGTAAAACAGAACTTGCCAAAGCTCTTGCTGAAAGCTTGTTTGACGATGAGCATAATATAGTTCGTATTGATATGTCTGAATATATGGAAAAATTTAGTGTATCAAGATTAATTGGTGCACCTCCAGGATATGTAGGATATGATGAAGGCGGACAACTTACAGAAGCAGTTCGTAGAAAACCATATTCAGTTGTTTTATTTGATGAAATAGAAAAAGCACATCCAGATGTGTTTAATGTATTACTTCAAGTTTTAGATGATGGAAGAATAACCGACTCACAAGGTAGAACAGTTGATTTCAAAAATACAATCATTATCATGACATCAAATCTAGGATCAGAATTTATTCTAGAAGGTATTACAGATGATAATGAAATATCAAAAGAGGCCAAGGAAAAGGTTGAAAAAGTTTTAAAACAAAGCTTTAGACCAGAATTCTTAAATAGATTAGATGAAATAATAATGTTTAAGCCTTTATCTAAAACGGAGATATCAAATATTCTTGAGCTATTACTAAATGATTTAAATAAGAGATTAGAAGATAAGCAAATCGTATTAACATTAACTAACAAAGCAAAAGAATACTTAGTTCAAAATGGTTATGATCCTATTTTTGGTGCACGACCATTAAAGAGATTTGTTCAAAAGACATTGGAGACATTAGTTGCAAGAAATATTCTAGAGCAGAAGATACTGCCTAAGACAACAGTTACTATTGACGAACAAAAAGGAGAACTTGTATGTAAATAAAATAATTGCTTGTGTTTTTAATGGTGATAATTTAGAATTAATGTATAGTTGTTAGACATGAGTCTAACGAAAATATAGGAGGAAACAAAAATATGGGAAAATTTGTTATTAAAGAATCAGATGCAGGTTGCAGATTTAACCTTGTAGCAGGTAATGGTCAAATGATTGGTACATCTCAAGTTTATTCATCAATGGATGCATGTAAGAATGGAATTGAGAGTGTTAAAACAAATGCTCCAATAGCTCCAATTGAGGATCAAACAAAAGAAGGATTTGAAAAGCTTACAAATCCAAAATTTGAAGTATATGCTGATAAAGCTGGAGAATTCAGATTTAGACTAACAGCTAAAAATGGTCAAAACATTTTAGCTTCTGAAGGATATTCACAAATGGCAGGTTGCCTAAATGGAATCGAATCAGTTAAGAGCAATGCTCCAGATGCTGAAGTAGTAAATGAATAATTAAAATAAAAAGAGCGGTGTCATTTTTGACACCGCTTTTTAACTGGCAGGGGTGGAAGGAATCGAACCCTCCTCTGGAGTTTTGGAGACTCTTATTCTACCGATGAACTACACCCCTGTGACAACTGAAAGATAATTTACCACATATGAAAAAAATATGCAAGAATTATTTATGTATTTTACATAATTATTCTAACATATGAACCCATAAAAAACAATGATTTTCGATATAAAAATAGAGCCAAATAGACTTTTAATAATTCTATAAAAAGTCTAGATTTTAGCGTGTACTAAACATAATATTTTTGCAAAAAAAATACAATTTTAGTGTTGTAAAAACTATATAAAGAGTATAGAATTATTATGCGATTTGTAATCAAAATTTAATATAGAAAAGGAATGATTAAATTATGGAATTAAAAGGCTCAAAAACAGAGAAAAACCTTATGGAAGCATTTGCTGGTGAATCACAAGCTAGAAACAAATACACTTATTTTGCTAGCAAGGCGAAAAAAGATGGTTATGAACAAATAGCAGCTATTTTTGAAGAGACAGCTAACAATGAAAAAGAACATGCTAAAATTTGGTTTAAATTACTACATGATGGAGCTGTTCCTGGAACAATTGAAAATTTAAAAGCTGCCGCAGATGGTGAAAACTATGAATGGACAGATATGTATGATAGATTTGCAAAAGAAGCAAAAGAAGAAGGATTTGACAGAATAGCATATTTGTTTGAAGCTGTTGGTCAAATTGAAAAAGAACATGAAGCTAGATATAGAAAACTTCTTGAAAATGTTGAGAATGGTTTAGTATTTAGCAAAGATGGTGACAAGATTTGGCAATGTAGAAATTGTGGCCACATAGTAATTGGAAAAGATGCACCAGAAGTTTGTCCTGTTTGCTCACATCCAAAAGCTTATTTTGAAGTAAAGGCTGAAAATTATCTATAAGTCATAGATAAGTAAAATATAACAAAATAAAAAGGAGATTTTTTAAATGAAGAAAATTGCTTTAATATCTTTACTAATAATAGCAATTCTTGCTATGTCTTCAATGGTTTTCGCAGCAACATCATTTTCAGATGTTAAAAATACAAAGTATGAAACTGCAGTTACAAAACTTGCAAGTTCTAAAATTGTAAATGGTTTTGAAGATGGAACATTTAGACCAGGCGAAAATGTTACTCGTGCTCAAATGGCAAAACTTCTTGTAGAAGCATTGTCATTAAAGAATGTAACAGGTGTAGCATTAACTCAATTTCCAGATGTAACATCTAGTAACTGGTTTTACTCTTATGTTAAAACTGCAGTTGATAACAAAATAATTGTTGGATATCCAGATGGAACATTTAAACCAAATGACAATGTTACTTTTGCAGAATGCATGGCTATGATTATTCGTGCTATGAAGCTTGAAGATTCAATGACAGATAAAACATGGCCTACTGCTTATATGACTAAAGCAACTCAATTGGGATTATTAAGTAATGTTACATATACAGATGTTAATAGCCCAGCTTCTCGTGGAGAGATTTCAATTTCTCTTAACAACATGGTTACAAAAATAGAAAATGACAATAAACAAGCAGAAATGGATAAAATAGAACAAGATCAAAAAGCAGTAGAAGAGGCAAAAAAGAATGCATATACATTTGGAGTTTGCACTGATACTTCAATTACTAGTTCATATTACTATGCTATTGTTCAAGGCATTAAATCTAAACAAGAAATTTATTCTATTAAAGGTAGCAAGAGTTTAACTGATTCTAAAGTTGAAGCTTTAGAGGATACAGTTATTGCTTATAAAGATAGCGATGATGGATTAAAGATAGATGTATATTATACACATTCTTCATTAGACAAAGCAAAGATTATAACATCTGTTTCTAATGACATAGTTACATTTAAAGATGGTGATAAGTGGGATACAACAACTAAAGCAATGAAAGATAAATTCCTTACTTATTCATTTGTTAGAGTAACAGTATCAATAGATGATGATAGTGAATACGGATTTACATTTAGTAAAACATCTTCATTAGGCATTGGTATTACAAAAGCAGACTTTAATAAGACAGAAAGAGTATTAGTTGATGACACAAATAAAATTGTTTTAATAGTTAAAGGATTTAGCAATACTGATACAATTAAAAATGGATATTTAAATTCAGATGATTCAGATACTTCTGGATATAAATATGGATACGTAACCAAAACAGGAACAAGAAGCAAAGTTGATTATGCTAAGATTGATAAAATTGAGTATGATGTTGCTTCTAGTTCAAGTGATTTTGAAGAAGATACATATGTAGTATTTACAGAGAAGAATGATGAGATTAAACTTGTTAAATCATTTGGTACTTCAGATTTAGATGAGAGGGCTGATATTGTTTCTTCAGTTTCTGGTAAAAGAGGAGAGCAAACTATTAAATACAAAGGTAGTTCTTCATCAGTTGACTACTACACAAAATCAAATACAAGTAAATATAAATCATATAAAGTAGTAATAATGGAGATTTCACCTGCTTCTAAAAATTCATTAACTGTAGATAATCATTATACAGAAGACAGCTTAGAAGATGTATTATTTAGTGTAGGCGATAGAGTAATAATTGATTCAAAGACAAAAGTATTTATTATATTCACAGGGCTTGAATATGATTCATCTGTTAAAAAAGGAAAGTACTATAGCCCAGAAGAAACAGAGGAAGAAGAAAACAAGTATTATACAATGAGTTATGGATGGGCAACAGGAAAATCTATTTCAGGAGTTGCTCTTCCTTCATCAGAAAAAGCAAAAGTAAATACAAAATATACTGTTAAATTCCCAACAGATAATAGATATACTTATACATCGAATAAGGGAACTTCATTCACTGTTACAGGTGATACAAAGATTTTAATTACTCCAAAAGAGAAAAAGTCATATACAGTTACATATAAGTTAGCTAGTGGCTTGTCAACTGGAGTAGTTACACTTCCAAGTGATGAGAAAGTATATGAAGGAAACTCTTATACTGTCAAAGTACCAACTGCTACAGGATATAATGTTACTGCAAGCCCATCAGGAACTATTACAGTTAAGGGTAATACAACTGTTACTATTTCTTACACACAAAAATCTAAATATACAGTTACATATAAGTTAGCTAGTGGTTTATCAACTGGAGTAGTTACACTTCCTAAAGATGCACAAGTTTATGCAGGCGATAAATACACAGTTGTAGTTCCAAGTGCTGCTGGATATACAGTTTCTGCAAGCCCATCAGGAACTATTACAGTAAATGGTAATACCACGATTACTATTTCATATGCTAAGAAATCAAGTGTAGCTGAAGCAGAGGCTGCTGTTGCTGCAGCACAAAAAGAATATGATACTGCTAAGAGTAATTATGATAAAGCAGAAAAAGATTATAAATCTGTTAAGAGTAGTTATGATGCAGCTAAAAAAGCATATGATGATGCAAAAGCTGCTGTTACTGCTGCTGAAAAAGCGCTAAGTGAATTAAATAAAGAAATCCAATCATTAGAGCAAAAAGCAAATGAGGCAGCTAACAACGTTGAAAATGCTAAAACAGAGTTAGATGCAGCCAATTATAACTTAGAGCATTTATCAAGTGATGCTTCAGATGATGAAAAGGCAAGTACTCAAAAGAGAGTACAAGATGCTGAAACAGCATATAGCTCAGCAATTTCGGCTAATTCAAAGGCAAATTCAGCATTAGCTACTGCTAATGCTAAAGTTCCTGCAGCTGAGAAAGCTATAGAAGATGAAGAAAAAACTAAGGGAGAGAAAGCTATAGCATATACAGATGCAGAAGAAACATTAGAAAGTGCTGAAGCTAAACTTAAACCATATAAAGATGCTCTTGATAGTGCAAGTTCTAAGCTAGAAGCTGCTAAGAAAGCACTAGAAGAAGCAAAAAAAGCATAATGTCAAAGGCATTATTTATAACTAATTTTGAATGATGAAGCGGAGTTTTTAAAACTCCGCTTTTAAAATGCAAAAAAACACTTGAAAATGGCATTTTGACATGGTAAAATATACCCCGTGTGTAAACATTAAAACACATACCGATTTAAAGCAAAACGGCGATGTGTCTAGCTTTTGAAGCGGATGCTGTCTTGTTTCGGTAGAGGGCACCAAATGGGTGCAAATAACAAAAACAAGGAGGAAAATTAAAATGTCAGTAGTTGCTATGAAACAATTATTGGAAGCTGGTGTTCATTTTGGACATCAAACAAGAAGATGGGACCCAAGAATGGCTCCATACATCTTCACAGCTAGAAATGGTATTTATATTATCGATCTTCAAAAAACAGCAAAGAAGATAGATGAAGCTTATGCTAAATTAAAGGAAATTTGTGATGAAGGTAAAACAGTTATCTTCGTTGGAACAAAGAAACAAGCTCAAGAATGCGTTAAAGAAGAAGCTGAAAGATGCGGAATGTACTATGTTAACGAGAGATGGCTTGGCGGAATGCTTACAAACTTCAAAACAATTCGTTCTAGAGTAGAAAGAATGAAAGAATTAGAAGCTATGGAGCAAGATGGTACTTTCGAAGTACTTCCAAAGAAAGAAGTTACAAAACTTAAACAAGAAATGGAAAAACTTCAAAAGAACTTAAATGGTATTAGAGATATGACAGAAATTCCAGGAGCTATGTTTGTAGTTGATCCTAAGAAAGAAAGAATTGCTATCTTAGAAGCTAGAAAACTTGGTATTCCTGTATTTGGTTTAGTTGATACAAACTGTAATCCAGAAGATGTTGACTATGTAATTCCTGGAAACGATGATGCAATTAGAGCTATTAAGCTTATTATTGAAGCTATGGCTAATGCAGTAATTGAATCAAGACAAGGAATGGATGCAGAATCTTCAGAAGCTGCTGAATCAGATGAAGAAGAAGCTGTTCAAGAATAATTATTTTGGCGAGTTATGATACTCGCCAAACTTTTATAATGAGAGGAGATTATAAATTATGATTACCGCTGAACAAGTTAAAGAATTAAGAGAAATTACAGGCGCTGGAATGATGGAATGTAAGAAAGTTCTTACAGAAGTTGATGGAGATATGGCAAAAGCTCAAGACTTACTTCGTGAAAGAGGAATTGTTAAAGCTACTAAAAAAGCAGGAAGAATTGCTGCTGAAGGTTTAGTAGAAAGCTATAAATCTGCAGATAATAAAGATGGTGTTGTAGTAGAAGTTAATATCGAAACAGACTTCGCTGCTAAAAACCCAGATTTTAGAAAATTCGTTAGCGATGTTGCGAAACACATTGAAGACAATAGCCCAGCTGATGTTGAAGAATTAAAAGCTCAAAAATTTGATTCTGAAAGCACAGTTGGAGAAGCGCTTACGAATCTTGTAGCAAAAATCGGTGAAAACACAACAATCAGAAGATTTGTTAAATTTGCTGGAAATGACAATACATATGTTGAAAGCTATATTCATGGAGACGGAAGGATTGGTGTTTTAGTAGAATTTACTGCTAAAGATATGGCTTCATTAAAAGATAAAGAAGAATTCAAGACAATGGCTAAAGATATTGCTATGCATGTAGCTGCTGCAAAGCCAGAATATTCTTCAAGAGATGAAGTACCAGCTGAAGTTTTAGATAAAGAAAAAGAAATCATTAAAGCACAAGCTGTTAATGAAGGCAAACCAGAAGCAATCGCTGAAAAAATGGTTGAAGGAAGAATTAACAAATTTTACAAAGATGTTGTTATTACAGAACAAGAATTTGTTAAAAATCCAGACATTACAGTTGGCAAATTAGTTGAACAAACAGGCGCTTCTTGTGGAGATTCAACTCTTAAATTTGTAAGATTCGCAAGATTAGAACGTGGCGAAGGAATTGAGAAAAAAGAAGAGAATTTTGCAGAAGAAGTTATGAAACAAATAAATGGCTAAAATAGGCTAAAATACTATCAATAGAGACGACTTTAAGTCGTCTCTATTTTTTGTTACATATATATTAAATAATATTTACAATCCATTTAAAACGACCCAATAAGTTTGAACCTATCTTATATATTTGCTAAAATTGTTTATGAATATGTTAAATATGCCTATCTTTAGGCGTATGCTTATATAAAAAGCAAATATACTTTCTTAAAAGTAAGGAGAGAAAAACATGGGAAGAAAAAGAACGGTCAGAGCAGTATTAATTACGCTTATTCTAACATTAGTGGTAGTAGGAGGATTAGTATTCTTCTTTGGAAACAAGATTATTTCAGAAAAGGATCAAAAAATCAAACAATTAGAAGATAAGATTTCTCCAACAAAAGCATATGCTTTTTCAAGAGATATCAAAGCTGGAAATGTTATTACTCCAGATGATATAGTTCTTATTGATATTCTGAACGCAAGCAGAACTTCTGGCATGTTCTTAGAAAATAGTAAGACATGGACAGATGCTGAAGGTAATGTTCATAAAT
>Ga0247611_10004892_pt1 | contig 18219 bp, 15 predicted proteins | sample 177DNAGHGhighgp2_FD_192422 | JGI IMG/M metagenome (GOLD analysis project Ga0247611, IMG submission 192422) | Sheep rumen microbial communities from Palmerston North, Manawatu-Wanganui, New Zealand - 1770 DNA GHGhigh gp2 | ecosystem: Host-associated > Mammals > Digestive system > Stomach > Rumen... | reverse complement strand
TGTTCGAGCCGCCCAACGATACGGAATAGTTCGCTGGTTCATCCTCATACGAGGCAGCTGCCTGCTGTGGCAGCAGCCATGCGAAGAGCGTCAGCAGCAGGAGCCACGGGCGTCCTCGCAGAATGTTCAAATGGTGTTGCATAAATGTTTTTGTTTTATTTCTATTTTGTTTTTTGCTTGTAACTCTAAACTCTCAACTCTCAACTATCAACTCTCAACTATCAACTTCCATATCCGTCACGAAGCATGCCACCAAGCCGTAGCTGATAGTAGGACGGATCCATATCTCGGTGAGGTAGTAGTTGGTGTACTCGTCCACCGGCTCGAAAAACATGATGTCCACTTGGTAGATGGCAGCAATGAGCGCATCGACGACGAAGATAATCCACAGGTTGTTCTTCGTGTAGGCTTTCCACTCGCGGCGGGCATAGAAGTAAGTCAGCGTGCAGAGCAGCAGCACCGCCAGCGTGAAGCTGACGGAGCGCATGGGCAGGTTGGCAAGGGGCGGCGGACATAGCACGTCGCGCAGCAGCACCGTGATACCCATCGACAGCGAGCACCAGTAGTTGAACTGGTGGGTGTTGACGCGGATGTTGAAGAAATACATCCATATCATGGCAAAACAGGCAACATAGAACACATTGAGCACCAGCTCTGGCCATGTCTCGCTAAGCCCAAAGTAATAAACACCGTAAAGCGTCACTCCTACCGAGAGGGTACCACCAATGGCAGTGACCATAATGTCAGCTACCTTGGCATTTTTATGGAATCGAGTCTTCATAGATCAGTAGAATTTATCCACAAAGGTAGATAATTTCCAGCAAAGATTCTTATGTTTCACTCACACAAATTAAATTTTGCATATTTTGAAACGAATTTTGCTAATTTTGAAACTCCATTAATGGATTTTAAACCTTTTAATCCATTTTAAGCCCCTGCTTATTGATTTTAAAACTCTGTCAGGTTATAGCCGTATACCGATAGAGGTGTTGACAAACCAGAGCCATTGACTGCCCGCAGGTGCTAATCCCGATAAACAGCATCAAGTATCTAAACACTATGGACTTATTCATTACTCATTAAGTTTCTCTCTCCGCTATGGGAGTGGGGTCAGTGGATAAACGATGTTCACAATGAATATATTTGCTGCCAGAATGATGAAGTTCATCGGCAGACCGATGCGCATAAAGTCGCTGAAGCGATAGCCACCAGGACCATAGACCAGCATGTGGGTAGGAGAGCCAATAGGAGTGGCGAAACTGCTGCTGACACTTATCATCAATGCGATGAGGAAAGGGTACGGCTCGTAACCAAGATGCTCGGCAGCCTGATACATGATGGGGAAGAACATGGCACCCGCTGCTGTATTACTGATAAACTCGGTAATGAAAGTTCCTACCAGACAGATAGATGTCATGACCACTATCGGGTTCGTGCCACAGATATCGAGAATTCCAAATGCCAGACGTTCGGCGACACCTGTCTTCTGAAGCGCCAGTCCCAACACGACACTTCCGGCAAAAACCATCAGTATCTCACCATTGATACTCTTCATCGCCTGCTCAGGAGTGCAGCATCTGAATATCAGCATGGCACCTGCTGCGAGGAAAGCGCAATGGAGCAGTGGCATCACACCCAATGCAGAGAGTACCACCATTGCCAACATGATAAAGGACGAGATGAGGGTCTTGGGACCGATGTTAGGCAACTGTTCGTTGTCGAAGAAATGAAGTTGTGACACCAACCGGTCCGTGTCCATATTCATATGTGGCGGACAATCCAGCAATAGCGTATCGCCTGCACGCAGCACCACCTGACGGGGAGGGTCACTGATGCGCATTCCACGACGCGCCACGGCAACGAGCGTCATGTTATTCTTACGCTCAAAATCACTCTTGCTGATGGTGGTGCCGATGAGCGGACTGCCGAAGGTAACATAGGCGGTGCGCAGTTGGCGGTTATGGTCAATCTCGTTCAATGAGAACACATGGTGATTGGCACTTACCAGCCCGTGAGTCTCCACCAGTTCCAATATCTCGTCTATCTGACCAGCATACACCAGATGGTCACCGCCTAGAATGTATTCGTTCTCAGCGACAGGTGAGGGCACCTCATCGAAATGGTAGACCTCCAGCAGTGAACCGCCTTTCACGGTGTACAATCCTGCCTCACCCAACGTCTGCCCGATATACGGGTTATCGGATGGTACTTGTAACTCTACGGTATATTCCGACGTGGACTCAAATGCTGACTCTGGTGCCTTGCGGACAGGCAGCATCCGGCGCATGGCGATGACGGAGAGCACACCAACGAAAAGACAGAACAGTCCTGGGACTGCCGTTGCAAAAATGTTCATCGATTGTCCCGTATTGTCGGCATATAGTCCGGAGATTATCAGGTTCGGAGGGGTTCCGATCAATGTACACACACCGCCCATGCCAGAGGCATAGCTCAGTGGTATGAGTAGTTTGGAGGGTGAAACACCCAGTTTATGCGACCACATCTTGACAATACGTACAAAAAGGGACACTACTGTGGTGTTACTGAGGAAGGAGCTAAGTGCTGCCACTGGTAACATCAGCCTGACGACAGCCTTGCCATAGCTGTCTGGCTGCCCCAAGAGATGTTTGACAATCCACTGCAAGACACCAGTATAAGTAAGTCCGGTCACGACTATAAACAGCACTCCGACAACAACGACAGAGGTGGAGCTGAAGCCCGAGAACGCTTCCTTGGCATCAAGCACACCTGTCACAAACAGTATAGCGATGGCACAAAGGAACACTAAGTCTGTCCGTAATTTAGTCAGCAACAGGGTGCTGAACATGACGAACACCGTCACAATAGTGATCCAAGCATGGAGGTCAAACCCCAAAAACACAAAAGACTCCATTTATTCCAGTGGTATTTCCGGATGCTGTACAGCAAGCGGCAGCCCTTTTTGTGAGAGATAAAACATGTAGAGGATAACAGGTTTGGAGCCCCTGTTCTCGCCATGGTGGATTGTATTCACCATCTCTACGACGGCTTCACCCTCATGAACAACCTTCTCCTGACCGTCCTTACCGATGATGGTCAGTTCGCCCTGCACCAGTATACCGTAGTTCATCACGGGGTGATGATGCCAGCCCAGTTTCTGACCAGCAGGGAACACATATTTGACAGACACCAGTTCTGGACGACCCTGGAAATAGTCAGGCAACTCCACACCATCCCAGCTCTGGCTGGTACGTAACAATTCGGTACTCTCCACCTTTTGTGGATTTTCATCCTGGGCTTTTGCCTCATTTTTTGCCTCATTAAAAGCTGCTATGAAAATCACTATGCAGCAGATGACAAGGGTAGAGGCAAGCACCCATAGCTTTTTTTGGTTCATATTCAATTGTTTTAATTGTTCCAAAATAATATTTAACTTAAGTTTCGCATTTGCTCAACTTTTTAGGAGTTAAGGAGTTATGTAGTTAAGAAGTTAAGACGTTAGTCCTGTAATCGCGACTTTCTACTGGAGTCTCGGGTGCCACGAAGTATCGTCCTAACTCCTTTAACTCCTTTACTCCTTTACTCCTACAACTTGCGAAAGTTGATTATTTAACTGCAAAAGTACAAAATATTTCCCAAATAACAGAAAAGAAAACAAAAAAATGTATGATTGGAAAGAGTCTGTAACAGAAGCAAGCAGAGCTTGCGAAAGTTGAGTAAACAAAAAGGGGGCACGCTTGCCCCCATAAAAAAACACTATGTTAACCTAAATCACTATGATGTCTATCATTTATTCGTTTTTGTGCAATCTGGTTGAGAATGTCTTTTGTTTGTTAAGTCGGTTATTATCCATTTGACGTAAGAGATGATAAAAAGTTTAACGGAAGACTAAAAAATATTCAAAAAGTTAGCAAATTGATTATTTTTAACTAACTTTGTAGGCATTAATAAACGAATAATGATCAGACACGCACTATATATCACACTGATTCTGCTCTGTTGCTATGGCTGTAGCCGACAACAAGAACCTATGACAGAGACGGTTGTCAAGTCAGACGCCATCCCACCCTTGGTCACGCAGATACGCCAATGCTCCCGTATCTATACCACAGAGTATAAGATTCATAAGATTATCACTCACGATGACGTAATACGACTGAGAGGCTCTTTCCTTGCCCAGGACTTTAACATCAGAATGCCGTTAGGCGATCGTAAGATTGCCATTCCGATGGATGCGACATTAAAGGCATATATCGATATGAGCCAGTTCTCCGAGCGTAACGTGGAGAAGACAGACGATGGGAAAATCATCATCACGCTGCCCGACCCGCAGGTTATCATGACCAGCTCGAAGATAGACCAGAAGAATATCAAGGAATATGTCGGTCTGGTCCGTTCCCACTTCACCGATGCCGAGATGACCAACTACGAGCGGCAGGGACGTGCCGCTATCATTGAGTCCATTCCACAGCTAGGCATCATCTCCACCGCTCAGGAGAATGCCGCCCGCGTGTTGGTACCGCTCATCACCCAGATGGGTTATCGGGAGGAGGATATCTACATCCAGTTCCGCAAGGAATATGGGCTTAAGGATATCCAGTCACTCATCAATATGGATATAGAACATGAAAAGAAATAACAGTATTCCCCTGCAACCGATACTGATAGCTGTCGCTGTCATTCTGCTGATACTGCTGGTCAGCTGGATTTATCGTAATATGAAGTCCAACAGCATTGAGATCACTGCTGACCAAGAGATTGACATCACCCCGCAACAAATACAGAGTATCAAGGACATCGGGGAATGGGAGTTCCTGGAAATCAGCGATGAGGAGATGGTGGACACCACCCGTCGTGGTATCCTTTCCGACGACCACCTGGTACGCATCTACTACGGAACGATGCGCCTCGGTATTAACCTCAAACAGGTGGAGACGGGATGGATCGTGCCACGGGGTGACACCATTGAAGTCACACTGCCCAAAGTGGGACTTCTCGACCGCGACTTCATCGACGAGGCTCGCACCAAGAGTTTCTATGAGAGTGGCACGTGGACGGCAAAAGACCGTGAGTCGATGATGCGGCGTGCCTATCAGCGGATGCTCCAGCGCGGGCTGACCCCACAGAACCTGCAGACGGCACAGCAGAATGGTGAGGCACAGGTACGGCAGGTATTGCAGGGAATGGGATTCAAACTAATAAAGATACAATACAAAGACTAAGACGGATGGAAGCTATTAATGATTTTTTTGTCCAACTCAGCAGTATCATCTGGGGGTGGCCCATGATTATCCTGCTGCTGGGAACACACCTCTACCTGACGATTATCCTACGCTTCCCACAACGGCATATCTTCAAAGCCATCCGCCTGTCTGTCAAAAGGGACAACGGGGTTTCTGGTGACGTGTCACAATTTGCCTCACTCGCCACAGCCCTTGCTGCCACTATCGGAACAGGTAACATTATCGGTGTGGCAACAGCCATTGCCCTGGGCGGTCCCGGTGCCGTACTATGGTGTTGGCTGACAGGTGTTTTCGGCATCTCCACCAAATATGCGGAAGGGCTTCTTGCCATCAAATACAGACAGAAGAACAGCCATGGCAGAACAGTCGGCGGACCGATGTACGCCCTGGAATACGGACTTGGATGGAAATGGCTTGCCGTCCTTTTTTCCCTTTTCACTGCCCTGGCAGCCTTTGGTATCGGCAGTACGGTGCAGGCTAATGCCATTGCGACACTGACATACGAGAGTTACGGCATATCTCCTACTATCACAGGATGTGTATTATGCCTTCTGACGGCAGCCGTTGTGCTGGGTGGTATCAAGAACATCGCACGGGTCTGTTCCATGCTCGTCCCATTCATGGCATTGTTCTACACGGCAGGCTGTATATATATAATAGGTATCAATGCTGCCTACATATGGCCCGCCATCAAACTCATCTGCGTCTCCGCCTTCAGTCCAAACGCCGCAGGTGGCGGTTTTATTGGTGCCACGGTGATGATGGCAGCGCGCTATGGTATTGCCCGCGGACTCTTCAGCAATGAATCGGGACTGGGTTCCGCACCTATCGTGGCTGCAGCCGCGAAGACCCGCAACCCCGTACGCCAGGCACTGGTGTCCAGTAGCGGTACCTTCTGGGATACTGTAGTCATCTGCGCACTGACTGGCATTGTCATTGTCAGCAGTGTTCTCGCCTACCCCGACATCACCTTTGACAATGGTGCCGTATTGACGAAGGTAGCCTTCTCGAAGATTCCAGTAGTGGGTACACCCATCCTGACCTTCGGATTGGTGACTTTCGCTTTCTCCACCATCCTTGGATGGTGCTATTATGGTGAGAAAGCGATGGAATATCTGAAAGGAAACCGCTGGGTAATAGCCTATCGCATCATTTACATCATTGCAGTCTTCATAGGCAGTGTGATGAATCTGACCATCGTCTGGAACTTTGCCGACTGTATGAATGCGCTCATGGCATTACCCAACCTGATATCGCTCATAGCCCTCAGCGGCATCCTCATCCACGAGACCCGCAAGTTTCTGTGGAAAGGACGATTAGACCGTTTTGAGGACAACTGACATTTACCGTAAGGGAAGAATGAGAACGAAACGCGTTCCCCTGCGCTGGTAATTGTCATCCATATAAAGTTTTCCTCCTATTTTCTGGATTATTTTATGACAGATGCTTAGGTCTATCTCCACCTCATCAGCAACATCGTCGGGACTCTCAAACCATGTAAACAAGTTATTGCGGCGGTTTTCCGGGACACCATTACCCGTATCTTCCACAAAGATCGTCAACCGATCCGTATGCTCGCTGATATTACACCCCACCATGACCTCGCCGACCTCTGTGAAGCGACAGGCATTCAAGATCAACTTGTTAAGCACCAGTTCCACCAGATGAAGGTCATTCTTAACAAAGAACTCGTCATTCAGCTCGCGCTTGAAATTCAGTTTCACAGCCTGACGGTGGTAAATGCTGTACATATTCGCCTCCAGACAACGACGGCACAGCGCATTGGGACTGAACGACTCTATATGTAACTGGTGACCTTCATTACTACTCTCGGTGAACATCATCACCTCGTCCATCAGCGTCTCTACCAGGTTGGCATTATAGTTTAACTGGTCGGAAATGTTGCGTTTCTCGTTTTTGGAAAGATACAAGTCCTCTTTCCCTACCACTTCTGCCAAGCTCTTCACGGCTTTCAGGGGTACACATATCTCATGATGGATATTCGTCAAAAAAGCCTTCTGCATCTTTTCAGACTTGGAAGTCTCCTTCAACCTGTCTTTCAATGTTTTGATAGACCAAAGGCTGCAAGCCAGTGCTATCAGAAGAATAATCCCTACAACGATCATTATTAACATATTTTTATACCTCCATGTTCATTTCATCGCTGCAAATATATAGATTATTCTACAACAATCCAAATTTTTGATGAGTTTTCCACCAAAAAGACTAAATTATCTTAATAATAGTCAAGATGCCATGACGTACGTTGAAGCGGATATCTTTGCCTGCAAAAGGCATCCCATATTCCCGCCAGGCATCCTCATGATAATGGGGACGAGGGTCGAGAGACAGGATTTCCTCGATGGTTCGCCATTGCTCCTCATCATAGCAAGGACGGAGATCATCGGGGATAATGACCTGTAAGTGCTGCCACTGATGGGTATCCGTAAAACCGCCACGTGCCTCCGGATGACTGTCCACATAAGAGAGATAGGGTTTGATGTCATAGATAGGGGTGCCGTCCATCAAGTCAGCTCCCAACACCTCGATACTTGGCACCTCAGGATGTATCGCCATGATACGTACGGATGACAGACCAAGGTTGTTGGGACGGAAAGGCGAGCGTGTCGCCCACACTCCTACCCTCTCATTGCCTCCCAGCAAAGGAGGTCGCACGGTAGGGTGCTTCGCAGCTTCCACATTCTCGGAAAATCCCCATATCAGCCATAAATAGTCATACTCCTCCAAGCCCCGTAAGGCTTCCGACTGTGCGTATGCCTTGGTAAAGACAACAGTACCCTTCACTTCTTTGACAATACCACTCTGCCGTGGTATGCCGAACTTCGACTTGAAGGGGGATTGGAAATGGGCTATCGGCTCTATTTTCATGGTGCGAAGATACGAATATTTCTGTTAAATGCCAAGTGATACGGTATAAAAAATGCAGCGGACAGGATATCACATTCCATCCGCTGCCGATTTGAATTAGTAGTTGTTGTTTTTTCAGTGTTTTTATATCTTTACTCTATAGGATCCAGTTTTATCACCATCACGATACTCTCAGCAGAGCCCTTTGTAAGCGCATATTGCGTACCGGCAGTAATCGCAATAGGCTGCATCTCATAGTATGCGCCGGCTTCGTTTACTGTACCACTGACCGTTGTAACCGTACCGTTAACCTTCACATCACGACCAGTTTTTGCCGTTGCTAACACAATCGTCATATTGTAGTCCTTTGCGGGAGTAAAGGTGATAGAGCCTTTGCTATTAAGTTTCACACCTCTCTTCAGAGAAGTACCATTATAGGTAATATTACCATCACCATAGTCGCCACCAACCGTGAACATGGAGTTGGACGGAGAGCCATCGAATGTAGCTAAAATAGTTCCCTCTGGTGCAGGATTGTCACCACCAGGCTCTTCACCACCAGGCTCTTCACCACCGCCAGTTCCCTGCTCACCGCTGGAAGCATTCTCGTCTCCAAAGATACCGACGAGGGATGACTTGTAGTTGTCAAGCAGACCACCCAGTGTGGCATCGTATGCAGAGTCGTCATTGTCACTACCAACATTATCCGTAAAGGTATAGGTGAAATCACCATGGTTCAGACGACCAGCGCCATAGTAACCTGTTACGAGGGCTGGTACATCCTCTGCAGCCACAGCACTATAGGTGTACATCAACGAAGAATTAGTGTCAAAGTTGTTATAGGTATGACTACCTGTTTTGGTCACTTCCGTAGAGGGAATCTGCTCGTCACGACTGGCTGTCTCATAAGCGTCATAACCAGTAGTGGTAGGATTCTTCTGGGTATAGTAACTGAAGTTCTTAATCGTCTTGTCGAAATAGTTACCATAAGCTTTGATCATACCACCATCCTCACCAGAGAACGTACCAGAACCTTTAGCATCAGTACCCTGCAGAGAGGAGAGGATAGGCTTCTTAGTCTTCAGGAAGTAGTTGTTCTCCACGAAGACACTGGCACCTGTCGTTGCACCTACGCCATACTTAGCGACATTGTCGAAATAGTTGTTCCATACATGAACACTCATCGTACGAACACGAGGATGACGAGAGTCAGAATGGTCGAACCAGTTGTGGTCGTAGCTGATATAGTTAGGACCAGACTCACTCTTCATACCAAACATATTGGTCTTACCTGTATCCCAGAAGCGGTTATAGCTGACTGTCACATACTTAGAGTTGGTTTTCACATCGCAAGAGCCGTCACCCTTGGCATGATCGCCACCACCATTGGGACCATAGAAGAAGTCCATGTGGTGAACCCAGATATTGGAGTTGTCAGTATCCATTGAGATACCATCGTCCATACAGCGCATGATACCTATATTACGGAACTCTACACTCTTAGCATTACGTGTCAGGAAACCGAAGCCCTTGACGGTAGCATCATCACCGATACCCTCGAAGGTGAGGTTCATTTCTGAGTCTGCTTTCTTACCTTTGATCTGGAGACCCTCCTCACTGCTGCTGACACCGTCAAGGTCACTCTTAGTTACCAGTCCAATGAAGCGGAAGGCGATAGGTGTGGTGTCGTAACCTTTCTGATAGGCATCGATAATTGCCTGAAGACCTACACATTCTGTCACATTGGCATCCTTTGAGCCGGTCTTCACCGTTGTTTTAATAGTCTTTGCCGTATTCTTGGTGACATAGAAGACCTTGGCACCGCTCTTCAGTGTTCCATCAGCATTATAGGCGCCTGGCATAACATTATTCATAAAGGCGAAGCCCTCACGACTGTAGTTCTTCACGCCAAGCCCAGTGGCCTCGTTGGCATTATCGGTCATCTCAGCACCTGCCTCATTCACAGGAACTACCTTGATGGCATAGTCATCAGCGGAGGTCAGACCTACGACATCAGCACGTCCGTAGGTACCATAGTCACGAACCAACTGAGAGTCAATCTTGTCATATTTGGTAGACTTTCCACCTTTTATATATACATTATAGGTTTTGGCACCCTCAAACTTCTCAAACTCCACATAAGCAGACTCCAGCCAGCCCTTAGCCTCTGTAATCTTCACTTTCCCGTCTACATTATCCACCTGACCAGACTGACCGTTCTCAGCCTTTTTAAAGGCTATACCTGCAACAAGATTGTCAAAAGTATAATCGCCTGCCTGCTGCTTAACAGTCACTTTCTTGGCATCCTCTTCAAAAGCAATCTCCGATACTGTCTCTGTGTTGTAGTATTTCTTCACACCATCGCTCAGGGTCAGTACAACCTGGTTCTTCATGGAGTTGGCTGATGTAGAGTAGTCATTGGTGGCTGGGGTCTCACTGCCACTGTCGCTGTCGTCACCACCATCCTCATCATCACTGGCATCAACTACCTTGATGAGTTTAACATACATACCACCTGTCGACTGGATCGTAATGTCACCATCCGCATCGACGGTTGCCGTATTGGTTGTCTCACTGGTTGATTCCTCGAAACCAGAAATCTTTGTGGTATTGGTAGCGGTAATAGTACGGGCTGTACTGCTATTTGACGACTGACAGACGACTGTCAGCAACTGTCCTTTCTTCACATCGTGAATCGTCAGTTTAGCCTTCTTATTATTTAATGTCAGACTGCGCTTCTTCATATCCACACGAATCTGGTCTGCGGCATCTGTCGTGAACGTCATACCCTTGGTAAACGTCAATTCTACACCATTAGCCGTCAATGCCACATCGGCAAGGATAGCCTGCTGCTTCCAACGTTGGTTGGAAGAATCGTATGTCCAATTCTGAGTATCCGCATTCAGGTTCTCCTGATCTCCAGCATCAACAGATGCGAAATCCCATGTCTGGGCATTCACACTCATACCAAGCACCAGCATGAGCAATGTCAAAATAGATGTAAGTCTTCTCATAGCTTATTTCCTCCTTGCCATTACTTGATAATCACTTTCTTACCTCCCACGATGTAGAGCCCTTTCTTCAGGCCCTCAACACCCTGACCGACATACTGACCTTGCAGGTTATACACACCCATGTTCCTCATGGACTCCACCTGACGCACCGTCTCAACACTTGTAACGGAAGAGAAATCAATGACGACTGTCTCCAAGTCTTTCTCCAGATTGCCTTTTGAGCCATCCTTAAAATGCAGGATGACATTGTCACCCTCAAAAGTTATGCTCGACAGTTCTTTCACATCAACCTTCTCAGGCTCCGTACCCTCTGCCATCGCTGTCATCGACAGCAGGAACATTCCACACAAAAGTAAAAGTTTCTTCATTTCTTTTCGCTTTTAGTTATTTAACTGGGTGCAAAATTACTAATAATTAGGTATATTCCATCATGTCTTATACCATTATTCACCGTAAACGTTTGCAAGTCCTTCATGATATTAGCTTCATAAACCCATACACGTAGTTTTTTGTTTTTAATATCACAACATCACCAAACTCACGCAAATGCCGATGCTATAAGGGCTGAGCTTGGTGATATTAGTGGTGATGTTAGTGATGTTTTCTTTGATGATATGGCGATATTTTTGATTGTTCCAATACTGGATATGGTTCGTTCCCACGGTGGGAACACAATATTCCCACGGTGGGAACACAATATTCCCACGGTGGGAATGCTCCATTCCCATGGTGGGAATCTTCGCAAAGATACGGGTTTCTCTGTACAAGGTCTTAGGGTTTTTATCATTTACCGATATAAAAAACGACAAAATGCTTGGTTGTTTTCATGAAAATATGTAATTTTGTCGTCAATTAATCAATAAAGAATGACAAATGAGGAGAATTTGTGTTGTTTTAATGACTATTTGCCTTACACTTGGGTGTATGGCGCAACAGTTTGAGAAGGACGTGTTTACGACAGCATCAGGCAAGAAGCTGACAATCACTTGTATCAAGCATGCCAGTATCATGATGGAGTATGACGGCAAGGTCATTTACTTCGACCCTGTCACTAACCTGGAACCACGAACTGACTTCACCACATGGCCTAAGGCTAATTTTATCTTCGTGACCCATGAGCACCATGACCATTTCGACTCGATGGCGCTGACTGAGCTGCGCAGGAACTATACCGTCATCTATTGTAACCATAACGTATATACCCAGTGGGGCAGCGGATATGTGCTTGCCAATGGCGACAAGGCTGAGGTGTGTGAGAATATTACCGTGGAGGCGGTACCTGCCTATAACACCACTGCCGGGCGCGAGAAGTTCCATCCCAAAGGACGTGACAACGGCTATATACTGAACGTGGAGGACCTACGTATCTATGTGGCTGGCGATACGGAGGATATCCCCGAGATGGCGGACCTGAAAGACATCGACATTGCCTTCCTGCCCTGCAACCAGCCGTACACCATGACGGTGGAGCAGCTGGTGAAGGCGGCGAAAACCATCCGTCCGAAGGTGCTGTTCCCTTATCACTACAATGACACACCCGTCCGCAAGGTGACAATGTTCCTGGGCGGCAGCGGCATTGATGTGAGGATCAGGAAATATCAATAACTCAAGATATTCATTCACCAAAATAAAAATTAAACAAGATGAGAAAACAATTTTTCAAGGAGGCGTTGCTTGCCGTTGCGCTTGCCGCCTTCAGCAGCACTGCCGCCATGGGGCAATCTGGCGAGCAGAAACAGAAAGAGATGACTGACTGGTTGAAAGACGTTGCCGACCGCGTCGAACTGCACGGCTACGCACAGGGAGGTTTCAACTACACCCACCAGAATGCCGAAGACAAAGGTACTTTCGAGCTCAAACGTGTCCTCTTCTGGGTCAATGCTCGTATCACAGACCGATGGTCGTTCCTTTTCATGCACGACTTCTCGAGCGTCGTACAGGAGTATTACACTGACTATCGCTTCACCAACAACAAGGCACTGACCGTTCGCCTTGGACAGTTTAAGAACGGCGTATCCCTCGAGAACCCCCTATCCCCTACTTCCATGGAGGCTATTGATGTCTACTCAGAAGGTGTGACCTATCTGACAGGCTGTGGCAGCGACCCCCTGATGGGTGTGCAGTATGGTCGTGACCTGGGACTCTCCGTTTTTGGTGAGACCAACGACGGCAAACTGCGCTATGAGGTACAGGTAATGAACGGACAGGGTATCAACAAGAAAGACGGTAACAAGGAGAAGGACTTCATCGGGCGACTGGAATACCGCCCTGTGAAAGGACTCAACCTCGTTGCTACAGGACAAATCGGACGTGGGCATGCCGTCGCCAACTCGCTCTACAATCCGGACATTCATGAAGGCGACAACTATAAGCGTAACCGCTGGACGGTAGGCTTCGACTACAAATCGAAAGACTTCAACGTACATGGGGAATATATAGAAGGTAAGGACGGAAGTGCCACCAGCCGTGGTGCCTATGTTACTGGTGCCGTTCCCTTGTACAAGGGACTGGAGTTCGTAGGCTCTTATGACTTCTTCAATTTCAACACCTCGCTCGGCATGGACCAGCATAAGGCGATTGCCGGTCTGCAGTACTGGTTCTTCAAGAAGTGCCGCTTCCAGGTGCAGTATGTCTATAAGAGTGCTTATATCAATAACAAGATGTTCACCCATGGTGCCTGCCACCAGGTCATGGCACAGGTGCAGGTAAGACTGGATTATTCAAAGAAAAAATAAATCATGATCATTAAAATTCTTCTGACTATCATCTTCTTTGCCGTGATGATAGGTGTGGGTGTCTACTCACGCAAGCAGGCAAGCAGTGTGGACGGTTTCGTCCTGGGCGGTCGTGCCGTGGGACCTTGGCTGACTGCCTTCGCGTATGGCACGAGTTATTTCTCCGCAGTGGTCTTCGTAGGCTATGCCGGTCAGTTTGGTTGGAAATACGGTATGTCAGCGACATGGATTGGTGTGGGCAATGCCGTCATCGGCTCCTTGCTTGCCTGGATCCTGTTAGGTCGCCGCACGAAACTGATGACACAGCATATCGAGAGCCGCACCATGCCCGACTTCTTCGGAACACGTTTCGACAGTCAGGGACTGCGCGTGGTAGCCTCCGTCATCGCCTTCGTCTTCCTGATTCCCTATACCGCCGGTGTCTATAAAGGCATCTCTACCCTCTTCGAGATGGGCTTTGGCATTCCCTACGAGTACTGCGTGGTGATCATGGCAATCCTCACCGCCGTCTATGTCATCCTCGGGGGTTATAAGGCAACGGCGATGAACGACTTCATACAGGGTGTCATCATGCTCTTCGGTATCGTCATCGTCATCGCCGCCGTGCTGAACACACAGGGTGGACTGACGGCTGCCGTGGAGAAGATGGCGGCACTGCCCTCAGACAGCGACCCGTCTGTGAATGGCGGCTTTGCTGACTGGTTCGGTCCTGACCCCTGGAACCTGCTGGGTGTCGTCATCCTCACCTCCCTTGGTACATGGGGACTCCCGCAGATGGTGGGTAAGTTTTACTCCATCACCGATGAGAGTGCCATCAAGCGCGGCACCATCATCTCCACCATTTTCGCGTTTATCGTGGCTGGTGGCTGTTACTTCCTCGGTGGCTTCGGCCGCCTGTTCGGTATGCCACCCGTTTTACCTAACGGAAAACTTGCCTTCGACTCTATCGTACCCTCCATGTTGGTGACATTACCCGACGTGATTATCGCCCTGGTGGTATTGCTGGTGCTCTCCGCCTCCATGTCGACCCTCGCCTCCCTGGTACTCACCTCGTCCAGTACGATGACCCTCGACCTCATCTACCGTGACAAGAAAGCGGCTCCCGGTGAGGTGGAGGAAGGAACCATCGACGATGTCGTGGCAGAGCGAATAGAGCGCCGTAAGGTGGTGGTGATGCGTGTGCTGATCGTGTTCTTCATCGTCATCTCTCTGATGATAGCACTCAATCCTCCCACCTTCATCGCCCAGCTGATGGGTATCTCATGGGGTGCCCTTGCCGGTGCCTTCCTCGCTCCTTTCATGTTAGGACTCTACTGGCGTGGGGTAACCACGGCAAGTGTATGGGCATGCTTCATCTGGGGTGTGGGCATCACCGTTGTCAACATGCTGCTGGGTAACCCCATCAACCCCATCAACTGCGGTGCTATCGCCATGGTAGGAGGTTTCCCCGTCGTATGGCTCGTCAGTCTGCTATCACCGAAGATGAACAGCAAGACCGTCAGCAATATCTTTGAATGCTACAAATAAGCATCATAATAACGTACAGATAGTTACAGAATCTGCAATTTTGTTATAAAATCAGCAAAAATTCCCCCAATTGACAATATATATTTGTCAGTTCGGGGAATTTTCTTTAACTTTGCAAGTTAATAAAAGTACACATAACAAACTATTTATAAAAGGATGAAAACTTTCAAATGGATTTTGATGCTCAGCATAGGGCTGACATCGTGCGGGGTAGACATGCCCAAAGAGACGAACTCATCGTTCGAGACAATGACTGTAAAGAAGTCGGACATTGAGATTCCTTACAAGTTCAGTGCCAGAATGAAGGGTCAGAACGACGTGACGGTAACGCCACAGGTGAGCGGACAGCTGATGAGAATCTGCGTAGCAGAAGGTCAGCAGGTGAAGAAGGGGCAGACGCTCTTCATCATCGACTCGCGCAATGCGCAACTGGAGTTGGAGGCTGCACAAGCCAACCTACAGGCAGCCCTGGCTCAGGAAAACTCGGCAAAACTGGAGTACGAGTCGAACAAGAACCTGTTTGACAAGAAAATCGTGAGCAGTTACATGCTGAACAACAGCGAGAACGCATTTAAGCAGGCTCAGTCCGCTGTTGCCCAGGCACGCGCAGCAGTAAACCGTGCGAAGGTAAACCTCGGTTTCTGCACCATCACGGCTACCGTGTCGGGCATCATCGGTGAGATTCCCGTGCGTGTCGGCGACCAGGTATCGCCCATGACACAGCTGACCATGCTCAGCGGTAACACGACGATGTATGCAGAGTTCTCCGTGACCGAGACCATTGTGGAGAACATGGTACAGGAAGGCATGAAGGCTGCCGAGGTGGACGACTACATTGCCAAACTGCCCCCGGTGACATTTGTCATGAAGAACGGTACGGAATATCCCCACAAGGGACACGTCATCAGCCTGTCGGGTGTCGTGGATGCTTCCACCGGTTCACTGACCAGCAAGATATCATTCCCAAACCCCGACGGTCATCTGTACTCGGGCATCCAGGGAAATATTGTCATTCCATTTACAGAAAATGGGGTGATTATCGTTCCCCAGCACGCTGTAGTACGCCTGCAGGACAAGTCACAGGTGTATAAGGTTAAGGCTGACAGCACGGCAACTGCCGTTGAGGTGACGACGAAGGATACAGGTAACGGTAAGGACTTCATTATTACCAGCGGTCTGAACGAGGGCGACATAATCGTAACGACAGGTGCTAACAATGTGACGGAGGGACAGAAAGTGCTGTTTCCTGCAGAAGTGAAGAGTGAAAAGTGAAGATTCTACTATGAAGAACAATATATTTATTAATAAATACGTGATGGCATGTGCCATCTCGATTGTGATTGCACTGGTGGGCTATATCTCCATGAGCACACTGCCAGTAGAGCAGTATCCTGATATTGCACCACCTACGGTACAAATCTCTACCAGCTATTCTGGCGCTGACGAGAACACAGTGATGAAGGCGGTCATCCAGCCCCTTGAGGAGGCCATCAACGGTGTGACAGACATGACTTACATCACCTCGAAGGCATCGTCAAACGGTGACGTAGAGATTAACGTCTACTTCAAGCAGGGCACCGACCCAGACATGGCATCGGTAAATGTGCAGAACCGTGTAACCCGTGCTCAGGCACTGCTGCCCGCCGATGTCACTAAGGTCGGCGTAAAGGTGGAAAAACGTCAGAACAACATTCTGCAGATCTTTGCCGTAAAGAGTGCCGACGGTAAATATGACGAGGACTTCGTGTCGAACTACGTTGATATCAATATCAAACCGCGCCTGATGCGTATTACCGGTGTGGGTAATGTGCTGAGTCTTGGTAACACTTATGCTCTGCGCATCTGGCTGAAGCCCGACGTGATGGCACAATATGGTTTAACTCCTAACGATGTCTTTGCAGCCATCGGCGGACAAAGTTTCGTATCGGCTGTAGGTACGCTGGGCGAGCAGTCGGGTAACTCCTATCAGTATTCTATGCAGTACAAGGGTACGCTGAAGACCGTAGAGGAATTCAATGATATCGTGTTGCGCACCAAGGGTGGTGGCATGCTTCACCTAAGCGATGTGGCGGAGGTAAAGATTGGTGCTATGAGCTACAACTTCACCTCAAACATCCAGGACCGTCCGGGTGCCCTCTTCATGGTATTCGCAGCACCGGGTGCCAACGCCACTCAGGTGAACGCCGGTATCAACAAGATGTTTGAAGAGGCGAAGAAGACGATGCCTGCCGGACTGGAGTTCGTCACCATGATGACCAGCGACGACTTCCTCTTCGCTGCTATCCACAATGTGGTAGAGACACTCGTCATCGCCATCATCCTCGTGGTGCTCGTGGTGTTCTTCTTCCTGCAGAACTTCAAGGCTACCATTATTCCTTCTATTTCGATTATCGTGTCACTGTTAGGCACCTTTGCTGTTGTCTCGTTGGCAGGCTTCTCGCTTAACATTCTGACACTGTTTGCCCTTGTGCTTGCCATCGGTACAGTGGTTGACGATGCCATTGTGGTGGTCGAGGCTGTCATGGCGAAAATGGAGAACGGCATCAGTGATGCCCGTGAGGCAACCCGTCAGGCAATGAACGAGGTGTCGGTAGCCGTCGTCTCATGTACCTTGGTATTCATGGCAGTGTTCATCCCCGTCATGTTTATGCCGGGAACCTCAGGCACGTTCTTCACCCAGTTCGGTGTGACCATTGCTTCGTCTGTCGGTCTGTCGTGTATATCAGCCCTGACGCTGTGTCCTGCCCTCTGCGCCATTATGATGCGCGTAACAGAAGGCAAAAAGGAAGGCAAAGGTCTGACTTACTACACGAAAAAAGCATATACCGTTAGTTATAATGCTATATATAATAA
>Ga0247611_10004891_pt1 | contig 18222 bp, 15 predicted proteins | sample 177DNAGHGhighgp2_FD_192422 | JGI IMG/M metagenome (GOLD analysis project Ga0247611, IMG submission 192422) | Sheep rumen microbial communities from Palmerston North, Manawatu-Wanganui, New Zealand - 1770 DNA GHGhigh gp2 | ecosystem: Host-associated > Mammals > Digestive system > Stomach > Rumen... | reverse complement strand
ACTTTATTGAAGTTGCTGGTATTTACCCAATTACTCCTTCTAGCCCAATGGCTGAAGTAATTGATGTAGAAGCTAGCAAAGGAAGAAAAAACTATTTCGGAAGTGTAGTTAAAGTTAGCGAAATGCAATCTGAAGCCGGTGCCTCTGGTGCAGTCCATGGCGCGCTTCAAGCTGGTGCATTAGCCGCTACTTACACCGCCAGCCAAGGATTATTATTAATGATCCCAAATATTTATAAGTGGGCTGGTGAATTATTACCTGTTGTTTTACATGTTTCTGCAAGAAGCTTAGCAACAAGATCTTTATCAATCTTTGGTGATCACCAAGATATTTATGCGATTAGACAAACTGGTGTTTGCATGATTTGCTCTCACTCAGTTCAAGAAATTGCTGACTTAACTCCTGTTGCTCACTTAATCGCGATTGATGCAGAAACCCCTGTCTGTCATTTCTTTGATGGATTTAGAACTTCTCACGAAATTCAAAACGTCGAATTCGTTGATGAAAATGAATGGAAGAAATTACTTCCAATGGATAAAGTCGAGAAATTCAGAGCTCGTGCTTTAAACCCACACACTCACCCAGTGACTCGTGGTGGAGCCGAAAACGATGATATCTACTTCCAAGGAAGAGAAGCTCAAAACGCTCACTATGAAAAAGTCGTCGAATATGCTGAAAAATATTTTAAAGAAGCAAGTAGACTTACTGGTAGAGAATACGCTCCATTTACTTATTACGGAGCAAAAGACGCTGAAAGAGTGATCGTTGCTATGGGTAGTGTTACCGACACTGCTAAAGAAGTGATCGATGAACTTAAAGGCGAAAAGATTGGTGTTGTTAAAGTTCATTTATATAGACCATTCTCCGCAAAACATTTATTAGCGGTTTTACCAAAAACTACTAAAAGAATTGCGGTCTTAGATAGAACTAAAGAAATGGGCGCTACTGGTGAACCATTGTATTTAGATGTCGTTAGTGTTATTAAACAAGCTGGATTAGATATCGAAGTTATCGGAGGAAGATATGGTTTATCTTCTAAAGATACTCAACCAAAAGATGTTAAAGCGGTCTTTGATTTCTTAGCCTCAGATAAAAGACATCATGACTTCACCGTTAGTATTAACGATGACTTAACTCATAAATCTATTCCTGTAGACGATAATTTCCATGTTAAAGCGGATTATACATCTTGCTTGTTCTACGGCTTAGGTAGTGATGGTACTGTCTCCGCTAATAAATCCTCCATTAAGATTATTGGAGATGCGACCGGACAATATGCACAGGCATATTTCGCCTATGACTCTAGAAAAGCGGGTGGTGTTACTAGATCTCACTTAAGATTTGGCAAGACCCCAATTAGAAGTGCCTACTATGTACAAAACGCAAACTTCATTTCTTGTAGCTTAGATACATATTTATTCAAATTTGACATGATTAAAAACTTAAAAGAAGGTGGAACCTTCTTACTTAACACTGATATGTCTGATGAAGACTTAGTGAGATTAATGCCAAATAGAGCCAAATATCAATTAGCGAAGAAACACGCTAAATTCTATGTTATTGATGCTAATAAGATTGCTAGTGAAATCGGTATGGGTAGACATACCAATACCATCTTACAAGCCTCTTTCTTCTATCTTAATCAAGACATTATGCCTTATGCAGAAGCCAATAAATGGATGAAGAAATTCGCTGAAAAATCTTACGCTAAGAAAGGCCAAGATGTTGTCGAACTTAACTGGAAGGCAATTGATGCTGGTACTGAAGGATTAAGAGAAGTAAAAGTTGATCCAAAATGGGCTGAACTCGAACCAAAATTCGATAGACCATTAACTGGAGATGAATATTTTGATTCTTATGTTGCCGTTATGGGTAACTTAGGTGGAGACGATTTACCTGTTTCTAAATTCACTGAATTTGAATTATTAGATGGTACAATGAATCCAAATATCACCTATAAAGAACAAAGAAGTATTGCTGATAGAGTTCCACTTTGGCACAAAGAAAATTGTATTCAATGTAACCAATGTGCGTTTGTCTGTCCTCATGCCACAATCAGACCATTCTTATTAAATGAAGAAGAACTCGCTAAGGCACCTGCTTTAGTTAAAGAAGATGTTAAACCAGCCATGGGAGTTCCTGGACATCAATATAGAATCCAAGTTTCCCCACGTAACTGTGTTGGTTGTGGTCTTTGTGTTGCAGAATGTAACGCCAATAAGACTGGTAAAGTGGCTCTTGAAATGGTGGAAGCCAAATCTCAATTTAAACAAGAAGAAGCTGCTGAATACTTATTCAAACACGTCTCTTATAAAGCTGATAAATTACCAGCTCCACTTCAAGCTACACCTAAAGGTGTTGGATTCATGATGCCTTATATGGAAATCTCTGGCGCCTGTGCAGGCTGTGGAGAAACTCCATACTATAGATTAGTATCTCAATTATTTGGTAAAGATATGTTAGTGGCTAACGCTACTGGATGTTCCTCTATTTATAGCGGATCTACCCCTCTTACTCCATTCTGCACCGATAAAGAAGGTCAAGGTATTGCCTGGGCTAACTCATTATTCGAAGATAATGCTGAATTTGGCTACGGTATGAGAGTGGCTACTGATAGTAAACTTAAAGCCGCAATTGCGATTTTAGATGCTAGAAAAGAAGAAGTTGAACCAGAACTTAAAGCCAAAATTGAAGAATATTTTGAACATATTAAAGATAGAGTCGCTTCTAGAAAGATTGTTCCTGAATTAGTCGCTTTAGTTAAAGCATCTAAGGATGAAGAAGTGAAGAAAGTCTTAGCTTATGAAAGAGATTTACAAGATAAATCAGTCTGGATTATCGGTGGAGACGGTTGGTCTTACGATATCGGCTATGGCGGACTTGATCACGTCATCGCTAATGAAGAAGATGTTAATATCTTAGTCTTAGATACTGAAGTTTATTCTAATACTGGCGGACAATCTTCTAAATCATCTCAAACCGGTAGTATTGCTAAATTTACCGCCAGCGGTAAACTCACTCCTAAAAAGAACTTAGCGCTTATTGCTATGAGCTATGGCAATGTCTATGTTGCCCAAATCGCTTTAGGTAGTAATCCTGTTGCCGCTATTAAAGCTTTAAAAGAAGCTGAAAGTTATAATGGACCATCCCTTGTTATCTGTTATGCACCATGTGCTAACCACGGTATTAAGGGCGGGCTTGCTAACTCTATGAAACAAGAGAAGAAAGCTGTTGAATGTGGTTATTTCCAACTCTTTAGATATGATCCACGTTTAGTTGCCGAAGGAAAACCAGGTTTAACCATTGATATGAAAGAGCCTGATTACTCTCAATTTAGAGACTTCATTATGACAGAAACTAGATTCTCTCAGCTTCCAAAAGTTAATCCTGAGCACGCTGAAGAACTCTTAACCAAAGCGGAAAAATATGCTCAAGATAGATGGAATAGAATTAAGAAATTCGGCTTATAATCGCATATCTACAATTATTCTTAAATTTTATTAAAATAAAAGTTGAACAAAATTTTTAAAAGTAGTTTAATATAGGAAAGGTTGGAAACGATATGAAAAAAAGTGAAAGACAAGTTGAAGTATTAATTGAATCCTTAATCGAAGTTTCAGAGATTGAAAAAGTCGTCGCTTCTTTACCAAGAGGCTACATTTCTGTGAAAGTCATTTCCGGACATAAATATTATTATCGTCAATGGAGAGAAGGAGCTAAAATCATCTCCTCTTACGTTCCAGAAAGCTATCTTAATGTCGTGAGACAAAAGATCGAGATTCGCAAACAAAACGAAGAACTTCTTAAAATCTTAAAGAAAGATTATAAGAAAGCTGAAAAGGCAGTCTTAAAAGCTGGCGAAGTCAGCCCTGAAGCTATTGCTAAAGCAAAAGAAAAGGTCGCGGCTTTAAGCGAAGAAGAACTCGCCAATAGACCAGAAGTGGTCAGAGAATTAAAGAAAGAATTATTTGCTTAATTCTCTCAAGTAAAGAAACTAAACTCCAAGAAATTGGAGTTTTTTCTTATTTTTGTATAAAAATAATGTTACAATATTTCGCATGAACAAATTAGTAGTTTTAGCTGGTGTCCCTGGAAGTGGAAAAAGTTACTTCTCTTCCACAATTAAAAAGATCAAAACTTCTCACGTTTATGTTATTAGTAGTGATCAACTTAGAAAAGAAATTGGTGGGGCCCAATCAAATTTGAATTATGAAGAATTAGTTTGGAAAATATTTCTCGATTTAGCCAAAGCTTATTCTAGTGATAAAGACGGTATTGTCATTTTAGACGCGACCCACATTAATAGCGATTTCCGTGTGGGACGTAATAAAGTTCTTAGACCATTTTTTGATGAGACTTATTTAGTGGTTTGGAATCTAGATCGCTTGGTGGTTTCTAATCAAAATTTACAAAGAGATTATCCAATTCCTCCAGAAGCGATGAATATGTTCTTTAATAAATTTCAAATGCCAGATGAAGTAGATAAATCCTTCTTCGACCACATTATTTACATAAATAATTCTGATATCGCTCCAGCGATTGAAGCTCTGAATTTAGAGGTTAATAAAGAATAAATAGATAACGGCTATAAGTCGTTATTTTTTTTGTTTTGTACACGCATAATAGTAGAAACATTTATTTTGAATTGCTAAAATAAATGCACTATGGAAAAGAATATTGTCATCAAAGGGGCTAGAGAAAATAACCTCAAAAATATTAACGTTACTATTCCTAAAGACGCTTTAGTGGTTTTCACTGGCTTAAGTGGAAGTGGTAAATCTACCTTAGCCTTCGATACTTTATATGCCGAAGGTCAAAGAAGATATATGGAATCACTTTCTAGTTATGCTAGACAGTTTTTAGGTAACTATGAAAAGCCTGATGTTGATGTTATTGACGGACTTTCTCCTAGTATCGCAATTGATCAAAAATCGGTATCTCATAACCCAAGAAGTACTGTGGGTACAGTTACAGAGATATATGATTATTTAAGACTTTTATTCGGTAGAGTAGGAATCCCTTATTGCCCAATTCATCATGAGCCAATTGTTTCTTTTAGTGTCACTAATATGACTGATATTGTTTTAAGCTATCCTGAAGGGACTAAGATTCAATTATTATCTCCTGTTGTTCATAAAGAAAAAGGAACCCATAAAGAATTACTTGATAAAATCAAGGCTAACGGCTTTGTGAGATTAAGAGTGGATGGAGTGTTTACTACTATCGAAGAGCTTAAACCCTTAGATAAAAATAAAAAACACGATATCGATTTAGTGGTGGACCGAATTATTGTTAAGTTAGAAAATCGAAGCCGTGTTTTTGAATCTATTGAAACTGCTTTAGATTGGAGCCATGGTCTATTAGTTATTTATAGCGACATTGAAGAAAAAGTTCTTTCAGATCGACACACCTGTCCTATATGTGGCTTTTCTGTTCCGAAGTTAGAGCCTAGATTATTTTCTTTTAACGCTCCAATGGGATTCTGTCCTGATTGTCGCGGGCTAGGAATTAAGCGTGAAGCCGATCCTGCTTTATTAGTGCCAAATCCATCATTGAGTATTAATCAAGGCGCAATCGATTATTATAAAAACACTGTGGGAACTCAAAATCTAGAGTGGCAAGAATTTAAAATGCTTTGTGATTTATATAGTGTTCCTACTGATATTCCATTTGAACAATTAAACGAAAAACAAAAGAAAATCTTATTTATCGGTTCTCCTGAAATTCATAAATATCAACTCAAGTCCTCTAGTGGTAACGTCATGAATCGACTTGGTTATATTGAAGGCGTTAAGTCTAAAGTTGAAAGACTCTATGCAGAAACTAGTAGTGATTTTATGAGAGACTATTACGAGAAATTTATGCGTGATAGTGTTTGTACTACTTGTAATGGGGCAAGATTAAATAAAGAAGCTTTATCTGTTTTAATTGATGATAAAAACATTTACCAAGTTACTTGTATGCAGCTTGGTGAACTTAAAGTTTGGATTAATTCCCTTAAGGGAAAACTTAAAGACAATGATTTAGCAATCGCTAATATGGTGATTAGAGAAATTGATTCTCGAGTATCTTTCTTATGCGATGTGGGATTAGATTATTTAACTTTAAGTAGAATGGCGATGACCTTAAGTGGAGGGGAATCTCAAAGAATTAGACTCGCCACTCAGGTTGGTTCTAAATTAACTGGTATTTTATATGTCTTAGATGAACCAAGTATTGGTTTACATCAAAAAGACGATGAAAGATTAATTAAGACTTTAAAAGAAATGCGAGATATCGGTAACACTTTAGTAGTGGTGGAACACGATGAAGAGACAATTAGACAAGCAGATTATATCGTGGATATTGGACCTCGCGCTGGAATACATGGAGGGGAAATCATTTATTCTGGAGATGTTCCTGGTTTACTTAAATGTAAAGATAGTTTAACTGCAGACTATTTAACTGGTAGAAAAAAGATTGAAGTTCCTACCTCTAGAAGAAAGGGAAACGGCAAATTTATCGAATTAAAAGGATGCAAAGTTAATAATCTTAAGAATATAAATGTGAAATTTCCTTTGGGAACATTTATCGCGGTTACCGGAGTTAGTGGCTCAGGAAAATCATCTTTAGTGAATCAAACATTATATTTACAGTTACAAAAATATTTTACCGGTAAAGAAGTTTTCCCAGGAGAAGTGAAATCATATTCTGGCTTTGATAATGTAGATAAAGTCGTTAATGTTTCTCAAGAGCCAATTGGTAGAACTCCAAGAAGTAACCCTGCGACATACATCAAACTATTTGATGAAATTAGAGATTTATTCGCTAATACAGTAGAGGCTAAAGCTAGAGGCTTTGATAAGGGAAGATTCTCTTTTAATGTTACTGGTGGAAGATGCGAGAAATGTGAAGGAGCGGGTGTGACTCGTGTCCCAATGAATTTCTTACCAGACGTTTACGTTAAATGTGATGCATGTAACGGAAAAAGATATAATGAAGAAACTTTACAAGTTACCTATAAAGGTAAATCTATTTATGATGTTTTAGAAATGACTGTAGAGGATGCGCTTAGTTTCTTTTCTAATCACCCTAAAATTAAAAACAAAATCCAAATCCTATATGATGTGGGACTAGGCTATATCAAATTAGGACAAGCTGCGACTACTTTAAGTGGTGGTGAGGCTCAACGAGTCAAATTAGCCTATGAATTACAAAGAAAACCAACTGGTAAAACTTTATATCTATTAGATGAGCCTACTACAGGTTTACATTCTCACGATGTGAAACAGTTAATCGCTGTTCTTCAAAGAATTGTGGACCATGGGGACACTGTAATTGTTATTGAACATAACTTGGATGTGATTAAAGTGGTGGATCATATTATTGATATCGGACCGGATGGGGGAGATAAAGGCGGTAAAGTTGTCGCCACTGGAACTCCGGAAGAAGTCAGTAATAACAAATCTAGTTATACCGGCCAGTATTTAAAGAAAGTGTTAGGTAATTAATATGGTAGCGTTAGTGTTTATGATTATTGCTATTGTCTCCTCTTTAGGGGTAGCTATTTATAGCATTTATAGATCTGTGAAATTAGTGAAATCTCCAACTCCTAGAGCAAATAATTATCCTTTAGAATTTAAAAAAGTTCTTTGCTTAAGTGGGGTTACCGCTATATTAACTATGTTAATATTTATCATGCTTTCTTTATATCAAGGCTATGCTTTAAAAGCCTCAGAATGGGCAGGAGTGGTTCTTGGTTCACTTTTATTTGGGTTCTCTTTTGTTGCTGCAATTAATACTTTTATAATTCATTACTACGGAAAAGAAATTCCAGTGAAACTTAATAAAGGTTTATTCTGGTCTTTAATCGGGGCTTTATTAGTTACTGGCTTAGGTTTGTTAATTGTTACTAACGGCATTGCTGAGCATGTCGCTTATCCTTTAGTTAACGGTATTTCCTTCAAAGAAGGATTTACTGTTCCGGGAGGGATTAAACCTTCAATTGCTTGGTATGCTTTATGTATTTTAGGAGGAGCAATCCTTGTTTATTTTGTTTGTGATCATAGATTTTATGTGGAATATGGTAAACACGGAATATTAGAATCCACTTTCTTAATAGCGTTTCCTGCTGGAATTATAGGAGCGAGAATTGGTTATGTTATTGGTAACTGGAATCGAACCGCTGAAGGTTTGAGCTTTGCTCAAAGAGTAGCGATGGGCCAGTGGTGGTCACCTTTAGCTATTTGGGAGGGCGGACTTACTATTATTACCGGCGCTTTAGTAGGTATTATCGTTGGCGTTCTCTGGTTTATTTGGAGAAATAAGAAATATTCTATTTGGCTTGCAGTCGATATTATCGTTCCTACAATTTTAATTGCTCAGGCAGTTGGAAGATGGGGTAACTTTTTTAATGCAGAAGTACATGGCTTTGAAGTTTCTAAAGAGGCTTGGCGATGGTTCTTACCAAAAATGGTATTAAACAACATGGAATATTCCGATACAGTTTATCGAATAGTTGATGGTGCTAGAGTATATACTGCAAGTCCAGGCAATATCTTCTTACCGCTTTTCTATATAGAATTCCTATCAAATTTAGCTGGTTATTTCTTTATAAGATTTGCTTTAGGCAAAGGACTTAAAAAATATTTACAACTTGGAGATTTAGCCTTCTCTTATATTGCGTGGTATGGTTTAACTCGTGTAATTATGGAGCCACTTAGACATCCACATTACAACATGGGTACTGATAACTTCTATAGCTGGATATGGGCGATGGTGTTCGTGGTTGCGGGTTGCTTTGCTATATTCTTAAATCACGTTGTGAGATACCTATTAAATAGAAAAAAAGAAACATATAAGAATCAAAGTGTATTAGGTTCTTCTATTTCTAGTTTTACTTTACTAGCGGTATCTATCGTCTTTATTGTTTTAGGCGCTATTTATATGGGTGGAGAAAGAACTAATACGATGATGTTTGATTCATTTAATACGGGATTACTACTTTTGATTATTGGTTTAGGTGTACTCTGCATATTTGGTTGTGGAATTATATATTTAATTCAAGGAATAAGTAAAAAACATGAAGCAATATAAGACTCTACTTTTTGATATGGACGGGACAGTGATTGACACTGATCCTCTTTTAAAAGAGTCTTTTCATATACTTTACGATAAATATCGTGATGGTCATTATACTAGTGAGGAAGAAATTTGGTATTTCTCTGGTCCACCAATTAAAAAGACCTTAGCGAAAGAATTTCCTGATTTAGAATTAGATTTTATATTTAAAGAATTTAATAAAGTGTCGGAGTCTTTATATCCAACACACACTTTAAAATATGAGAATTCTAAAGGAGTTCTTTTGGAACTAAAAAAAGCGGGTTATCAATTAGGTATTGTCACTAATAAAGTTCATCGCTTAGCCCTTTATGCTTTAAAGTGTGTGGATTTAGATAACATCTTTGATATAGTGATCGGCTTTGAAGATGTGAAAAACCCTAAGCCTGATGCGGAAGGTATATTAAAAGCTATAGATCTATTTAAATCTAACCAAGAATCCACTTTATATATTGGCGATAACGCCACTGATATATTAAGTGCGGATAACGCTAAAGTTGACTCTTGTTTAGTTTTATGGGGTCCTAGAAAAGTAGATCCAAATGTTAAACCAACTTTCAAAGTTAATTCATATATCGATCTAAAGGAGAAACTAATGTATGGAAAAGGAATTTGATGTCGTAATTATTGGAGCAGGGCCAAGTGGAATTGGTTGTGCGATTGAACTTAAAAAAGCTGGATTTAATGTTGCTTTAATTGAAATGAGTATGCCAGGAGGAAAGATTAACATTGCTCCTAGAGTGGATAATTATCCTGGACAAAAAGAAATTCCTGGTCCAGATTTGGCGATGGTTTTCTATCAAAGAATTTTAGATAATGAACTTAACTTTATTGGCGATGAAATTATATCTTTAGATAAAGTCGGTGATACATTTGTTTCTATTGGTAAAAATGATACCTATAAATCTAAAGCTGTCTATGTCGCTAGTGGAACAGTGGAAAGAAAAATTGGCTTACCAAATGAAGATAAATTATTTGGGCATGGCTTAAGCTATTGCGCTTTATGCGATGGACACTTCTTTAAAGGACAAGATGTTTTAGTTATTGGAGGGGGTAACGCCGCTTTAAAAGAAGCAGTGCACCTAGCCCACTTAGTAAAACATTTATATTTAATCCATAGAAGAAATGAATTCCGTGGCTCTATGAAAATTGTTGAGGAGCTAAAATCATTTGATAATGTGACGATTATGACTCCTTATATTCCTGTAGAGTTTATTGGAGAAGATAAATTAGAGGCAGTGAAAATTCAAAATAAAGAAACTTTAGAAGAAAAAGTGTTAGAGGTTCAAGGTGTATTCCCGCTTGTGGGACAAAACCCAAATACTACTTTTATTAAATTAGATATTAAAAATGAATATGGAAATATTCCTGTTGATAAAAATATGTCCACTAGCGTTGAAGGTTGCTTTGCTGGAGGAGATGTTCTTCCACGCGATATTCGACAAATCTATTTAGCGGAGCATGATGGAATGGTAGCAGCAAAAAGCATTAAGGAGTATTTATCTAAATGAAAAACATTGTAGTTATTGCTGGTCCTAGTGGATCTGGCTTATCTAGTGTCGAGTTCGTTTTTGAAGAGCTTGGTTATTTAGTAATTAAAAATCCACCAACTAACTCAATTAATGCAGTTGTGGATGACTTATTAAAAGAAGAAAGCGAATTAAATGATTTTGTTTTAATGCTTAATGCGGGTAGTGGAAAAGATATCTTTAAGATATTAAAGCAAAGAAAAGACGCTAATTACCGCTATATTGTTTTAAATTGTTCTGAACAAGAATTAAATAAACGTTATGCTTTAAGTAGACATGTTCATCCTCGTAGCGCTCGCTTTAAATTATCTTTAGCTGATGCGATTAAACTTGATATTAAAGATACCTTGGATATTGTTAATGAAGCCGATTTATATATCGATACTTCTTCTTTAAGTGTTAAACAGCTTAGAGGGATGGTTTATAAATTCTTAGCTGGTATTGACGATGAAAAGATTTTATCTGTGACTTTTATTTCTTTTGGAATTAAAAACGGTATTCCTCAAGGCATCGATACCTTTTTAGATACAAGAATGATTCCTAATCCATATTGGAATGAATCCTTGAAAGAACTTAACGGCACTGATCAGCCTGTTATTGACTATATGATGTCGTTTGATGTTACCAAAGAAGTATTAGAAAATTTTAAAAAATATTTATCAACTTCTCTTAAAGAAGTGCAAAAAGACGGAAGAAGTTCTTATACAGTTGGTATAGCTTGTAGTGGGGGGCAACACCGAAGTACTTTTGTTGCCAACTATTTAGCGGATTATTTCTCCAAAAAATATCGCACCCAAGTGATGCATCGAGACTCTCCTCAATTAAATAAAGAATAATGGATAATAAAATTACTTTCTCGCAAACCGTTAAAGAAGAATTAGTGAGCGAAGTTGCTCTTTCTAATGAAAGAAAAGAGGCGCTTTTAAGCGCTTATATTCGTATTAATGCTTCTTTAGGTTTTGTTAATAAAAAAACAGAAGTAATTTTAAAAACTGAAAATGCAAAGATTGCTAAATTCATCTATAGTGCGATTAAAGAATTAGGAAACGAATACCAAATCGAACTGAAGTTCGATAAAACAAAGAATCGCAAAAAGAAAACATATTATCATATTTATATTTATGATGCTGATAAACTTTTAGATCGACTTCATGTCTCCTTCATGGAAGGGAAAATATCTAAAGATATTGTTTATAACGATGAAACGATTTCTGGTTATTTAGCGGGTGCTTTTTTAGCAAGTGGCTCTATTAATTCTCCTAAGACAAGTAATTATCATTTAGAAATAACTACGGTCAGTGATAATTATGCAAAGTGGTTATCTAAGCTGTTCTTAAAATATAAAAAGATAGAGATGTCCACTAAAATTGTGAAGCGTCGAGATAAATATGTTATTTATTTTAAAAAAGGTGACCAGATCTCTAATTTCTTAATCATGATTGGAGCGGCAAATTCTTGTATGGAATTTGAAAACGCCAGAGCTTATAGAGATTACACCAACAACACTAATAGATTAATTAATCTAGATATTGCTAATATGTCTAAGACTACCGAAGTAGCGAAACGACAAATTAGAGAAATTAAATATATCGATGATAAATTAGGAATTCATAATCTACATAATCCTAAAAAAGAATTATTATGTTACTTTAGATTAGATAATGAATCTTTATCGATGTTAGATTTAGCAAATAAACTTTCAGATGAATTAGGAATTATCATTACTAAAAGTAATGTTAATCATATGTTTAGAGATTTACATACTTTATATCTACATTTAAAAGGAATTAAATTATGAACATCTTAACTCAACTCGGAATGCGAATTCGTTATTTAAGAAAACAAAAAGGGTTATCGCAATTAGACCTTTCTTTAGAAGCAGAAGTGAATAAGAATTATATATCTGATTTAGAAAGAGGAAGACGCAATCCTTCTATATTATTATTAGAAAAAATATGTAAAGCGTTAGATATAGATTTAGCAACATTATTTAAAGGGATACAATCTTTTGAATAGTAATATATAATATTAGTGAATAAGGAGAATATTTAGAATGCAACTAGTAATTTTAGCAGCAGGAATGGGTAGCAGATTTGGCGGGCTCAAGCAAATGGAAAAAATGGATGAAGCAGGAAATTTCCTTCTTGATTATTCCATTTATGACGCCAAAAGAGCAGGTTTTTCCTCTGTGGTGTTTATTATTAAAAAAGCCTTCTTTGAAGACTTTAAAAACTCAATTGGAAAAAGAGTGGAAAAATTAATCAAAGTTGATTATGCTTTCCAAGAATTAGATGATCTTCCAGAAGGATTTAAAGTTCCAGCGGATAGAGAAAAGCCATGGGGTACCGCCCACGCTATTTATGCCGCTAGAGATTTAATTAAAGAAGATTTCATTATTATTAATGGTGATGACTTCTATGGGAAAGAGACATATGAAGTTGCTTATAAATATTTAGCAAGTCTACCTAAAGGTAGTAAAGGTAAGTACGCTAATGTGGCCTTTAATGTTAGTAACACAATGACGGAAAACGGCTCTGTTAAAAGAGGTGTAGCTTTCTCTAAAGATGGCTATTTAACTAAGTTAGTGGAGTCCTCAATCGAAAAGATTAATGGTGAAATTGTTTGTAAGCCACTTGATGGATCTAGTGAATTCACTGTTCCTCCAACTCAACTTGTAAGTATGAATTTATTCTGCTTTAACTTAGATTTACTGGAACATTTAAAAACTCGTTTCCCAGTTTGGTTAAAAGAGAACATTAACGTTCCTAAATCAGAATTTTTAATTCCAACAGTAGTAGACGAATTAGTTCACGAAGGTAAAGCTTCATTAAAATTATTAGAAACTTCTAGTGTCTGGTTTGGTGTTACTTATAAGGAAGATAAGCCAGGTGTTGTTAAAGCCTTAAAATCCTTAGTGGATAAGGGTGAATATAAAGAAGGATTATATTAATATAAGAGTCTGGTTTTCCAGACTTTTTTATAAAAGTAGATATGTATCAAGGCCGTCACTGTCAATATACTGATTATCAATTATTAGAAAATACTTCTCAGAAATTTTTACAAATTATTAATCTGGACAATTTTGTTATAAATGAAGTAGAAAAGTATTTATCCACTTTTAGTGACTTTGATTTTAACTTATCCTCAAAAATAAGAATATATCTAAATAAAATTGATGATAATAAAATTGGAGTAATAAATAAAATCACCCACTTGTTAGATGAGTTGAAAAACAATGTTTTAGTGGATATTCGTGAACATAATTAGCATTTTAAAAGGTATCAAAAGTAAATATTTGATACTTTTTTATTGCACAAAAAAATACATATAGTATAAACTATATAACGCAGTGAAAAAGGAGGCATTTATATAATGTCAGTAAAAGTTGCAATTAACGGATTCGGTCGTATTGGCCGTTTAGCATTTAGACAAATGTTTGGCGCTGAAGGATATGAAATCGTTGCGATTAACGATTTAACTTCTCCAAAGATGTTGGCTAATTTATTAAAATATGACACCGCTCAAGGTGGATATTGCGGAGTTGTTGGTGAAAATTTACACACTGTTTCTTCTAAAGAACCAGTCGTTGATGAAGAAACCAAAGCCGTCTTAGTTCCAGGTTCTATTACAGTAGACGGTAAAGAAATTACCATCTATGCAGAACCAAAAGCTGAAAAATTACCTTGGGGTAAATTAGGTGTTGATGTCGTCTTAGAATGTACAGGTTTCTATACCTCTAAGGCTAAAGCACAAGCTCATATCGATGCTGGTGCTAGAAAAGTCGTTATCTCTGCTCCAGCAGGAAATGACTTACCAACTATCGTCTTCTCAGTCAATGAAAAGACCTTAACAAGCAAAGATAACATTATCTCTGCTGCTAGCTGTACCACTAACTGCTTAGCCCCAATGGCCAAAGCTCTTAATGATGCATTCCCAATTCAATCTGGTATCATGACCACAGTTCACGCTTATACTGGTGATCAAATGATCTTAGACGGACCACATAGAAAAGGCGATTTAAGAAGAGCCCGTGCTGGTGCTGCTAATATCGTTCCTAATAGTACAGGTGCTGCTAAAGCTATCGGCTTAGTCATTCCTGAACTTAACGGCAAACTCATTGGTAGTGCACAACGTGTTCCAGTTCCAACTGGTTCCACAACTATTTTAGTGGCAGTTGTTAAAGGTGAAGAAGTCACCAAAGAAGCAATCAATGCTGCTATGAAAGCTCAAGCAAGTGCTTCCTTCGGTTATACTGAAGAACAATTAGTCTCTTCCGATGTTATTGGTATGAGATTTGGTTCCTTATTCGATGCTACTCAAACCATGGTCACCAAGATTTCCGATGGCTTATTCCAAGTCCAAGTTGTCTCTTGGTATGACAATGAAAACTCTTATACTTCCCAAATGGTTAGAACCATTAAATACTTTGCAGAATTAAAATAAGTATTAGGGCAATTATAAGTTAACTAACAAAATAAGCGCCCACTCGTTTGGGCGCTTTATATTATATAAAGGAGAATAAACCATGTTATTAGTTAAAGACATGAAAGATTTAAAAGGAAAACGTGTTATCGTTAGAGTCGATTTCAACGTTCCTCAAAAAGGCGGAGTTATTTCCGATGACAACAGAATCGTTGCTGCTTTACCAACCATTAAAGAATTAATCGGTAAAGGCGCTAGAGTGGTTTTAATGTCTCACTTAGGAAAAGTGAAACATAAAGAAGCTCCAGAAGTTGTGGAAGAACAAAAGAAAAAGAACAATATGGCTCCTGTCGCAGTTCGTTTAGGCGAATTATTAGGTCAACCAGTTAAATTCTGCCCAGCTACTAGAGGAGAAGAATTAAAAGAGGCAGTTGCTAGCTTAAAAGGCGGAGAAGTCTTATTAATGCAAAATACCCGTTATGAAAAGGGTGAAGAGAAAAACGATCCAGAATTATCTAAAGAATGGGCAAGTTTAGGTGATGCTTTCGTTATGGATGCTTTTGGTAGCGCTCATAGAGCTCATGCTTCAACATACGGCATTCCTGAAATCTTAAAGGCAGAAGGCAAACAAGTCGCTATCGGTTATTTAGTAGAAAAAGAAGTCGTCTCTTTAGAGAAGGTTGTTAATGTCCCTGCTAGCGGACATCCTTATGTCGCTATTTTAGGTGGCTTTAAAGTATCTGATAAAATCAAAGTCATTGATTCTTTACTTAAGAAATGTGACAAAGTCATTATTGGTGGAGCGATGGCCTATACTTTCGCAGTTGCCTTAGGCAAGAAAGTCGGTAATTCCCCATTTGAAGCTGACCAAGTTGAATACGCCAAACGTATGTATGATACCGGTAAGATTTTATTACCTGTAGATGCAGTGGTCGCTAATGATTTTGAAAATCCAACTGATATTAGAACTATTGAAGGCGATATTCCAGAAGGATTCCAAGGTATGGATATCGGTCCAAAGACTAGAGAAATTTATCAAAGAGAAATCGCTAAAGCTAAGACAGTGTTCTGGAATGGACCAATGGGTGTCTTTGAAAAAGACGAATTCACCGCTGGTACAGTTGCTGTTTGTAAGGCTTGCGCAGAATTAAAAGATGCTTTCACTGTTATTGGTGGTGGTGATAGTGCTTCTGCAGCAAAGAAACTTGGCTTTAAAGAAAAATTCTCACACGTCTCTACTGGTGGAGGAGCATCTTTGGAAATGATTGAAAATGACGGTCATCTTCCAGGCATTGATGTTATCAAATAATGAGAAAGAAATTATTACTTGGCAACTGGAAAATGAATAAACTTGCTAGCGAAGCAAAAGAATTTGCTTTAGCAAGTGTACCATTTGCCGCTTTAGCAAAAAAGAACAATATTGAAATTGGTGTTGCTCCAACTTATTTATCTTTAGCAACTGTTAAAGAGCATGCTTCTAAAGATATGATTGTTGCTGCACAAAACGTCCATTTTATGGACCATGGCGCCTATACTGGAGAAGTCTCAATTCCAATGCTTAAAGAATTTGGCATTGATTGGGTGATTATTGGCCACTCTGAAAGAAGAGCCTACGATAATGAAACCAACGAAAAATGTCACGAAAAGATGAAAGCCTTATTTGAAAATGATATGGTGCCAGTCTATTGCGTTGGTGAAACATTAGCAGAATTTGAAGCTGGTCAAACTAAAGAAGTTGTTGGTAAACAAGTAAGAGAAGGCTTAAAAGACTTTACTGCTACTCAAGTTGCTAGATTAGTCGTTGCTTATGAACCTGTTTGGTCCATTGGTACAGGCAAAAATGCCTCTAGTGAAATCGCTCAAGACATTTGTAGTTTTATTAGAGGAATATTAAAGGAAATGTTTGGTGCGGTCGCTGAAGAAATCCGTGTTTTATATGGCGGATCAGTCAAACCAGTGAACGTTAAAGAATATCTCTCTTGTCCAGATGTTGATGGCGCTTTAGTTGGAGGAGCCTCTTTAAAGATTGAATCTTTTGAAGAATTATTAACAAACATTTTATAAGGAGGATTATATGAATAATCAAATTTATGAATCTCCAAATCAAGAAGTTGTTGGTCAAAAATCACATAGTGGAAATCTTAGCTTTGCTAAAATCTTCTTCTATATGTTCCTTGGCTTAGCTCTTACTACTGGTGTAGCCTTTGGAGTTGGAGCGATATTAGTTTATAAATGTCCAGACGTTGAAACATTTAGAAATGTCTACCTTGGTTTAATGATCGGTAGTGGTATCGCCCTTATTTTGATGACATTTATAATCAATCTTGTTTTCCTTAGAGGAAAGCATTCAATATTAGTGCCTGCAATTATTTATTGCCTATTAATGGGAACGCTTTTATCTTCGTTTACCATCTTTATTGATTGGCGATTACTCGGCATGGCTTTTGGCATTACTAGTGGCGTGTTCTTATTAATGACTTTATTAGCAGTCTTTACTAAGGGAAATATGTCTCCACTTGCGATGCTTGGAATTGGCTTATTAATGGGTTCAGGAATTTTAATTCTTGTTAATTTATTAGTAAGATCATCAACTTTATATTGGGTCATATCTTTTGCAGTCTTTGCGGCAATGATCTTTATTACCATCTTTGATATTTGGAATATTAAAAAGATTACTGAACGTGGAGAAATGTCCACTAATTTGGAATTATATTGTGCTTTTACTCTTTATGTAGACTTTATCTACATCTTAATTAGAGTAATTTACTTCTTACTTTTAATTTACGGTAAGAGCAAATAATTCTCACATAACTTATTTATGAATAAATGGTGTTATTCAGTTAACATCATTTTTCTTTTACATAAGTATTGCATGCGCATGTATATGCGTGTATAATCGAGAACAATACCGCTTTTATTTACTAAATAATTGGGTCAAAAAAAATATTGAAAAAAAATTTAAAAAAGTAGTTGACTCTAAATTATCAATAGTGGTAGTATATTCAAGCGTGCAGTCCTGAGAAGGAACTCTATTACATAGTAATAAGCACGCTACTGATCTTTGAAAACTAAACAGATGTACAAACAACAAACGTCAATTTTTTAATTTACAAAAACCAGATAATAATTTTGAACTAGAATACAAACATTGAGAGTTTGATCCTGGCTCAGG
>Ga0247611_10004890_pt1 | contig 18223 bp, 14 predicted proteins | sample 177DNAGHGhighgp2_FD_192422 | JGI IMG/M metagenome (GOLD analysis project Ga0247611, IMG submission 192422) | Sheep rumen microbial communities from Palmerston North, Manawatu-Wanganui, New Zealand - 1770 DNA GHGhigh gp2 | ecosystem: Host-associated > Mammals > Digestive system > Stomach > Rumen... | reverse complement strand
ATTCTCTTTATCATTTCAATTCGTTTTTTAATCTCGCTTAAAAATTCATCATAAACATCATATATTGCTTCATGATTATTATAGTTATTTACTAAATCAAACACTTTAATATTTCTTTTTCTTCCTGAAAAAGAAAGTGCTCTTCCTATTTGTTGAAAATATATAATTGGAGATGTTGTTCTTCTATAAAGAATAACTCCATCTATTCCATCAACATGTACACCTTCATTTAATATATCTACGCAAAGCAATATATTAAGACCTTCTTTTTGATCATTAAATGAATCTAGATTTTTCTTTGCTTCTTCTTGAGATTGTGCAGAATTAACCATATAAACATTTGGATTGTCCATTTCTCTAAACCAAACGTCTAGATGTTTTGAAAGAAGTTTTGTTGTATCAATATCCTTGCAAAAAATAATATACTTACCTTCTTTTTGATTCATATATTTACTAAATAATGCTGAATTTGCTTCATTTGTAAATTTACTATCTATTCCTAGCTTATATAATTCATTTAATAATTTGTCTTTTATATCGCTCTCTGGTAATTCCTCTATTCTTCTTCTTGCTCTATCAAATTCTGCTAAAACTGCACCTCCAGATATATAATACTCTGGAACAGGAAGCAATCCATCACACATTGCATTTGCAAGAGTTAATTGAGATGCTACTACTCCATCAAATATTTCATCTGTCATGTTTCTTTCATTATCTAAATATCTAATAGGAGTGGCTGTAAGTCCAATAAACTTTTTATTTGATTTGCTTTCAACTAGTAATCTTTTTAATTCTTTAATTTTGAAAAATGTTTCTTTTGCTCCACATCTATGATATTCATCAAAAAATATTCCATCATATTTTTCAAACAAATCTCTCATATTCATATCTAATAAATTTCTATAAATAAGCATATCAACATTTAAGTCACTTTTATCAATCCCAATTTGTGGTGCTGAGTCAATTAATTGATCTAAAATTTGATATGTTGGAGCTAAATACAAAAACTTCTTATCTCTATTAGCATATAAGTATTTTAGTGCAATAAAAGATTTTCCTGTGCCTGTGGCATGATTAATAGTGGCGCAGTTTCCTTTTTCTAATGCGTCACACAAGTTTCTATATGCAATTTCATTATGTTCAAATAATGAAATATCGTTCATTTTTGCCACATTCCTTTCTTATATAATAAAAGAGCTAGAATTATGTTAACATAATTCTAGCTCTTTTTCAACCCTTTTTTACATATGATTTTGCCTATTTTTCTGCTATTCAGCGCTTCTCATAGCCTCAATAGCCTTGATTTTAGTTGCTTTTATAGCTGGATATAGTCCTGAAACCATTCCAATTACTATAGAAAAGCCTAGTGCGGCAAAAGCAAGCCATACAGGAATAATTGATATTGCATTTCCTGACGACATTCCTATTTTTTCTCCTAATTCAGGGGCATAAGTATTTAAAACATATGAAATTATATAGCTTAAGCCTAGACCTAAACATCCTCCCAAAAATCCTATTATGGCTGCTTCAAACAAGAATAATTTTCTAATATCTGTGACAATACAGCCTAATACCTTCATAACGCCAATTTCCTTTGTTCTTTCATAAATTGACATTATCATCGTGTTGGCAATACCTATAGCAGAAACAAGTAATGATACTGCACCTATGCCACCTAGAACCATTTGTATTGTATTTGACATTTCATTTACATTATCTAATTCATCTGATCTACTGTATGATGAAAATCCTAATTCTTTTATTTGATTTTGTACTTCAACAACATTAGATGTATCATCAACGCTAACCAAAATATTTGAATAAGTTAACTCTGTCTTCTTACCTTTATTTTCACTTTTTGATTTTTCTTTATACCATTTTTTTACTTGCTCTAAAGGTGCATAGTTTTCATATCCCATCTCAGAATTTGATTCTTCCATTATTCCTGCAACTGATAATTTAACAAAGACCGGAGTCTTCTTTTCATCATTAATATTATCAAATGTTATTTGAACTTTATCACTCATCAAATCCACTGGGCTTTCACTACTAAATGAAAAAGAACGTTTCTTAGGATTGTAAAAATATGGTGAATTATTACTAAACAAAACTGCTGTTGGATTATCATTTGATATCGTATCTCCGTGAAGCAACTTTAGGTAAATCAAAATATTGCATAGTGTCCGGATCAATTCCAGTAATACTTACATAAGCAACATATTTTCCTGACTTTAAGTATCCATCAACACTTAAAAGTGGACTTACTGCTCTCACATGTTCTATCTGTTTTATTTTATTTACAGCTTGGTCATCAAGCTTATTTTTTTTTGGAACTCCAGGGCCATCATCACTATAATCCCAATTAAAACTATTTATTCTTATTAAAGTAAGACTTCCCCACTCTTCAAGTTGCTTAGTATAACTAGTTCTAAGTGCTATTCCTAAAGACATCATTATAACAATAGAAAAAGTACCAATTGAAACACCAACCATAGTCAAAGAAGTACGCAATTTTCTACGCCATAGATTCTTAAAGCCCATAGTTGTAAAATCTACAAATCTCAAGTAGCTCAACTCCTCATAAAATCTAGTTTGCTATTATTTGCTTGCTCCTTTAATTCCTCTCCAAATGCCAAGGGCAATTCCAATAATAGCACATACTGAAACAACTATTATCATAACATGTAAATTACTTGTTAATTCTTCCATCTTATCGCTCCATTCTATAGATCATTTTCAAATTTTCTTAATGCTATTTTCTTAGTAATAAATCTTGCAACAATAAATGATACAAGTAATGTACCAAGTCCTGCTAGAACTATTTGCCAAGTCTCAAAATGAATAACGTCTTTGTTTGCATCATCATCTAACATGCCTTCCATTTCATCTAATCCTGGCTCTGGCATTTGCTCTACATATGCAGTTGATTCAAAATCTCTAGTAACCTCTAATTTCTTACCAGAAGAATTTTCAAAAGAAAGAATTAATGTACCATAATTCATTCCTTCTTTTGTTGGAATAATATCTATGTCATAGTAATCTGAATTACCAGCTTGAATATTTCCAATGTATGTAGCTTCCTGAACTGGTGTAAAATCTCCTCTTACTGTTGCTGTTAGATTAGAAATTGTTGCTTTACCCATATTTACATACTCAAAAGAAAGTTGAGAAGGATTTCCTACATAGCCCTCACTAGTAGAAGCTGAATTAATTACTAATTTTGAATATTCGGTAACAGGTATATTGATAGTCTCACTTGATGTATATTCTTCTCCACTGTAATCTTCATAATCAAAACTTACATTTACTTCATATGAATTTGAAGCTAAATCTTGTTTAGCTTTTAAATCTATTTGTTTATACAAACTTGTAGTTTTTGCCATTCTTTCTTCATAAAAAGTATTGCTTCCTTTAGTTATTATAAAAGCTCCATCTTTACTGCTTACAGTAATTTTCATATTTCTTATATCTTTATCTTTACTTGTATTCATACAAGTGAATGAAAATGAAAAATCATCACCTGCAATAATACTCTTTGGAGAATAATTATATGATGAAATAATTACTTTTGGTTTTGCAAGTATTGGCTTATCTTTTTTCTTCTCTTCTTTATCTCCAGATTCCTTTGGTTTTGGTGTTATACCTGTAACGTAGAATGATTTTGTTGTTGTAAAATCTTTGTCATCATATGACTTATATTTTATTGTTGCATTTATTGCAACATCTCTAACTTCTATTTCAGGTGAAATTTTAAATGTAAAATTTTGTTTTGATATTGATTTTGACTCAAAATCTTTTCCTTCAATTGTACCAATGTAATTGTAGTCTCTAGAATTAATTGGCATTATTGTTTCAGTTGTGAAACCTTCTAGTTTAATTTCAGTTTCTTTTGCTTCGCTTCCACCAATATTTACAATATCAAATGAAATCTTAAATGTATCACCATATTGAAGATTATCATTACTAATATTTATATTTTGAACGTTTAATATTGGTTTTGATTTTCCTTGAAGAACCTTAAAATACGCTGTTTCTTCTCTTGTGAAGACTTGTCCTTTGGCATTTTTAAATTCAACTTTAAACTTCAATGGATATGTTCCTTCTTTAGCATTTTGTGCTGTTTGAATATTAAATGTAACGCCTATCTCTTCTTTTGATCTTAAAGCTGTCATTGTACTATATGTTAGTGGGCGTTCATAAACTAGTACATTACTTTCCTCAAAAGTTGGTGTAATTGATAGATTATATGCTGAATAACTACTATCATTTCTAAATGTAGTTTTCATTTCTAATTTTTCACCAGCTTCAACTTCTGGAGTATCTAAAGATTGTACTATCTTTACAATAGGTGTTGTATCTTTTATGCTATTTCTACCAGCCATATAACCTTCATCATATCCATCATCATATCCATCTTTATATGATGTACCATCTTCGTTTGCCATAGTTAGCATAAAACTATTCATTAATACCATCGTACATAAACAAATAATAAATGTAACTTTAAACTTCTTCATAATAATCTTCTCCTTGCTTAATTTCCATTATTTTTCCATCATGAATTTCGATTATTTTACTAGCATATTTTGCCAAACTTTGATCATGCGTAACCATCACTATCGTTTGATTACTTTCTCTTGCCATTTTTTTAATAATATTCATTATTTCTTTTGTTGTTTTACTATCCAAGTTTCCAGTAGGTTCATCTGCAAATACAACTTCAGGTTTTGAAACAAATGCTCTTGCTATACCAACTCTTTGCTGCTGACCACCTGACATTTGAGTAGGCTTATGTTTAAGTCTTTCTTTAAGTCCAACTCTTTCTAACATTTCTTTTGCAAGCTTTGCTCTTTTTCTTTTTGGAACCTCTTTAAATATCATTGGCATCTCAACATTTTCTGTTGCAGTCATAGAGTTTATAAGGTTGTATGCTTGAAAAACAAAACCCAAATATTTTTGTCTAAATTTTGCTAGTTGATTTTCTCCCATCTTAGTAATATCTTTTCCTTTAATATAAACATGTCCTGATGTTATTTTTTCAATGCCTGCCATTATATTTAAAAGTGTTGACTTACCAGAACCAGATGAACCAAGTAAACAGCAAAAGTCACCTTTGCTAATTGTAAAGCTTACACCATCTAATGCAGTAACTCTTTCCTGCCCTACTTTATATATTTTTTTCGCATCTTGAACATCAATTATTACTTCTTTTTCACTCAATTGACATCATTCTCCTAATGTTTTTATAAGAATTAAATATGGTTTGCAAAACATGAACTTATGTCTACAACTCTGCTCCAAAATTATAGCATCTTTTCTAGTTTTTTCAAGCATTTTACCATTTAAAAATACTAATATCTGCTATATTTTACACGTTTGTTAACATAACGCAGATATTGATGATATAATTCACAAAAAACTCATAAAAAAGAGCGCTGAATTAGTGCTCTTTTTTATCTTTTACATTTTTTCATCATCTATAATAATTGTTTCTTTTCTATCTATTTTTTCTCCTGGCTCAAAAATTCTCTTTAGTTCTTTTCCGAACCTTAGTCATTTTAAAATTGTGATATTTAGAAGTTTCTTCATTAGAGAGATATTCGCTCATATCTCTTTTTGAGGAATCAGCCGAATCCTTCACGTCAAAAATGGATTGAACAATCATAATTGTTATTATACAAATAAAAATAATAATATATGGAGTAAAGCTTTCAATTGGACTATTTTTTGCCTTAAAAATCGCAATCAGAAATACAATAAAAGCAATTAATGCAATTTCAAGATTTCTTCTAATAACATATATACCATTTTGGATATTTCTCTTTTTTAAATCCTTATCGAATTTTTCTTTGCTTTTTGGAAGTGTATATATAATTTTTCCAGTTTGTCCGTTCATTGCAAAAGAATAAATATTACCCTCATATACGTAAGAACAAAGCCAGATTGGTAAATAGCATTCAACTTTATCCCTACTCTTAAATTCTAATTCATTACTAATATCATCGATTTCCTTAATATCATGAAAATTGTTTGAAGCATTTTTCTTCAAAATATCTGATACTGATTTAGCAATAGAACTTAGTTTATCTTTTTCATAATCATCTACTTTTGGACAAGAAAGACCAGCAATATAATATGGTGAAAATTTCTTACTATCACTAAAACCAAAAGGCATTAAATTGCTTATAATATAATCTGGAAGTTTTCTAACTGAATCATAAAAAACATCAATTTTATAATTTGCAGCGTATTCATATTCAAGCTCTTTATTTGGTTTTTCACCACTATCATTCTTTTCTTCGAATTTTAGTAATCCCTTTGAATCAAAATGTAAATCATATTTATTAATACTAGCTGGAATATATAAACCTAATACCTCTGTAACTGATCCTTGTTTAAAAAATTCAATATTTGAAAGCCTGTTTTCAGCAATATATTCTTCATATCTTTTTATAAAATCATCTTTTGAATATTTAAAAGGAATAATTTCAATATTTTTAAACCTTGTTTTAGCAACATGTGATTCAAAATTTGTGCTACCACAAAAATTACAATAATTAACTAGTGAATTATCTATTGTTATTATTTTAGCTCCGCAAGATGAGCAAGTATATTCATTTGAATCATATTCAAGTTGTTTATCTAATTGTTCATACAAATCATTAATAAGTGTAGTAGACTTGCAATGATCACAATACACTTCTCCAGTTCCAATTTTATAAACAATATTTGATCCACAGTTAATACAAGCTAATTTCATAAAAATCCTTTCTTGTTACAAAATAATATACGAATAGTATATCATATTATCAATTATTGTGTAAAAAATTAGCACTTATTTTTATAAATAAGTGCTTAAATATTTTAAACTAATCTAACTAATTTAACATTAATTTTTTCTCCGTTGATATCTAACTCTGTGCTATCATCTTTTGATGCTTCCTCTACTTTATCTGCTAATGTTTCATCAGCAATTTGTGCTTTATTCTTTTCGATGATTTCTGCAAGTTTAGAGTTTCCAGAATAATACATCTCAATGTGATTTTGTACTTCAAATCCAGAATCTTTTCTTAAGTTTTGAATCTTAGAAATGTACTCTCTTACAAATCCTTCTTCAATTAATGCATCATTTAATTCAACATCTAGAACTACTGTTAAATCGCCATCTTGAGCTGATACATATTTTTCAGATTTTGAAGTTTCAATTAACATATCTTCTTCTAATAATTCATATTTAGTACCATCTAATTCGATAACAACTTTATTATTAGCTTTTAATTCTGCAACAAATGCAGTTCCATCTGTTTCATTTAAGTATGTTCTTAATTTTTGTAAGTTTTTGCCAAATTTTGGTCCACAAGTTTTTAGATTTGGTTTTACATTATATGATACAAATTTTCCTGCATCTTCTGTAAATTCAACTTCTTTTACATTTAATTCTTCTTTAATAATGTAATAATATCCTTCATCTAAATGTTTCTTTGTACCAACATATGCTTTAGATAAAACTTGTCTATTTTTCATAGCTGATACGTTTCTACATGTTCTTCCAAGTGTAACTATATCTAATACTAAATCCATATTTTGCTCTAGTTTAGCATCTATATAGTCTTCATTGGCTACTGGGAAGTCACATAAATGAATACTCTCAGGTGCTTTTTTATCAAAATTAACTACTAAGTTTTGATAAATTTGTTCTGTCATAAATGGTACAAATGGTGCACATACTTTAGATAATGTAACTAATGTTGTATATAAAGTCATATATGCATTTATCTTATCTTGTTCCATTCCTTTAGCCCAGAATCTGTCTCTTGAACGTCTTACATACCAGTTAGAAAGCTCATCCGTAAAGTCTTGGATAGCTCTTGCTGATTCTGTAATTCTATATTCTGTCATGTTTTCATCAACATATTTTACTAAGCTATTTAATTTAGATAAAACCCATTTATCCATTTGAGATAATTTATCATATTCTAACTCATATTTTGTCGGATCAAAATTATCTATATCTGCATATAATACATAGAATGCATAAGTATTCCAAAGAGTTCCAATGAATTTTCTTTGATATTCAGAAACACCTTCATCATAGAATCTTGTTGGAAGCCATGGTGCAGAAGACGCTGCAAAGTACCAACGTACTGCATCTGCTCCTTGTTTATCTAATACTGACCAAGGATCTACAACATTTCCTTTATGCTTACTCATTTTTAATCCATCTTTATCTTGAACGTGTCCTAATACCAAACAATTTTCAAATGGTGATTTATCAAATAGTAATGTTGATATTGCCATAAGTGTATAGAACCATCCTCTTGTTTGGTCAATGGCTTCTGAAATGAATTGTGCTGGGAAATGTTTCTCAAACAATTCTTTATTTTCAAATGGATAGTGATATTGTGCAAAAGGCATTGAACCTGAATCGAACCAACAGTCAATAACATATGGAACTCTGTTCATAGTCTTTCCACATTTTTCACACTTAATGTGAATTTCATCTATATATGGTTTGTGAAGTTCAATATCATCTGGAACATTGTCACCTAGTTTTTTTAGTTCTTCAATTGAACCTATAACATGGTGATGACCACATTCGCATTCCCAAACTGGAAGAGGTGTTCCCCAATATCTAGATCTTGATAAGCCCCAGTCAATAACATTCTCTAGGAAGTTACCAAATCTTCCTTCTTTAATATTGTCTGGCATCCAATTAACAGTATTATTGTTTTTAACTAATCTATCACGAAGTGCTGACATCTTAATAAACCATGTATCAATTGCATAGTATAAAAGTGGTGTGTCGCATCTCCAGCAGAATGGATATGAGTGTTCAAATGGAATTGCTTCAAATAGTAATCCTCTATCCTCTAAATCTTTAAGTACTAGTTTATCTGCATCTTTTACAAATGTACCAGCCCACTCGCCTGTCTCTTTTGTGAAATTACCTTGTTCATCAACTAATTGAACAAATGGTAATTCGTTTTCTCTACCAACTCTAGCATCATCTTCACCAAATGCAGGAGCTATATGAACTATACCAGTACCATCAGTAAGTGTTACATAGTTATCTGCAACAACATACCATGCTCTTCCTTTAACTGTATCTTTAACAAATGGATAAAGTGGTTCGTAGTCAGTTTGACAAAGATCTGCTCCAACCATTTTTCTAAGCACTTCAAATTTTTCTTTTAATACAGAATCTGCCAAAGCTTCTGCTAAAATATATTTTGTACCATCTTCCATTTTAACTACAACGTACATTTCATTTGGATTTACGCAAAGTGCTGTGTTTGAAGGAAGTGTCCATGGTGTAGTTGTCCATGCTAAGATATATGTATTTTCTTCATTCTTTACTTTAAATTTTGCAATACATGATGTTTCTTTTACATCCTTATATCCTTGTGCTACTTCGTGAGAAGATAAAGATGTACCACATCTTGGACAATATGGAACTACTTTATGTCCTTTATATAATAAGCCTTTATCATTGATAGTTTTTAATGCCCACCAAACTGACTCAATATAATTGTTTTCGTATGTAACATATGGATCATCCATATCAGCCCAGAAACCAACTCTATCTGACATTTCTTCCCATTCATGTTTATACTTCCAAACACTTTCTTTACATTTTTTAATAAATGGTTCAACACCATATTTTTCGATTTGTGGCTTACCATTTATTCCAAGCATTTTTTCAACTTCAAGCTCAACAGGTAGACCATGTGTATCCCAACCTGCTTTTCTTGGAACTTCATAGCCTTTCATTGTAAAGAATCTTGGAACTACGTCTTTAAATACACGTGTTTCAATGTGGCCTATATGAGGCTTTCCATTAGCTGTTGGAGGTCCATCATAAAACATAAATGTCTTATGTCCCTCTCTTGTCTTCATACTTTTTTTGAAGATGTCATTCTTCTTCCAAAATTCGATGATTTCTTTTTCTCTGTCAACAAAGTTTAAATCTGTTGAAACTTTTTTATAAAGACCCATCTTTTTTCATTCCTTTCATTTTTATTTTTGATTTGCATCAAAAAACTCGTCCAAAACACTTAGTTTCGGACGAGTTATATTAACAATATAATCGCTATACCACCTACATACTAACATATGAGACCTCTATAACGTGAGGATACGTTGAAAGTTTGGCTTTCAAAACTCCAAGGTGATATCTAATAAACTACTTAACTACTAGGCTCTCACCATCCCTAGCTCGCTTAAAGCATTTTCATCAATTAGCGTGTCCTTTTCATAGTCTTCATTAAACTAGAATGTATTTTAACACTACTTTTGCTAAAAATCAACTATTTATTTGATTTTCTTGAACTGGTTGTTGTACTTCCATTTGTTGTGTTTTAAGCTTTTTTATTTTACTTCTTTGAACTAAATAAAAGATTAGAAATCCTATCCAAACTATTGCAATTCCTGCAAAAACCTTAATTAAGCCTATAACTATAAATCCAACAACCGCAATACCAGCTAGTCCTGCAACTCCAATTCCTAAAAATGTATTAAATACCATTCCTGCACCCTCAGGATCTGAAGGCTGATTATTTATTTCTGAAATTCCAGAAGATGCTGAACTACTAATATAATATACTTTAAAAGCAGTCAAACCAATCCCAAGAATAAATATAATAATTGATGCTATAATACACCATTTTCTTACTTTTTTAATAAGTGCCTTAATTGAATCTATCTCCAATTTATCCACTTCCTTATCTAATTTCTTGCCATACTTTATTGTATTTTTCTGTAGATTCGCTATCATACAAGAATGATTCGCAACGATTTAATTCTTCTTGTGTTGGGAACATTATCTTATTGTTTCCAAATTCGGCCCAAGCACCTTTTACAGGAGATGTATATCCTGTTTCTGTCATATTTCTAACAGCAATATTTGAACGACACATAAAGTTGATAAAGTTTTGAGCTGCCTCTTTATTTTTTGCATTCTTAACAATTACAAATGCATCAACAAACTTATTAGAACCTTCATCTGGAATTACATATGCCAAATTTGGATTTTGATCAATTGCTGCTTTTGCTTCACCAGCATATACTAATGCTAAAGCTCCTTCATCTGCGATCATTGCATCTCTACTCTCTTCTTCAGCATATCCTCTTAATAGTTGATATTGAGCGATCAATGCAGTTTTAGCTTCTTGAATTTCTCTTTCATTATTAGTATTCATACTGTAGCCCAATCTTTTTAATGAAACACCAATAACGTCTCTCATCGAATCCCACATCCAAATTTGACCTTTATATTTACTGTCCCAAAGGATGTCCCAAGATGTAACTGGCTCTTGAACTTGTTTTTTATTGTATAAAATACCTACCGTGCCGACCATATATGGTACAGAATATTCATTTCCATTATCATAAGAAGGATTTAAATATTCATCAGCAATATTTGAAATATTAGTAACTTTTGATTTGTCTAATTTTTCTAGTCTATTTTCTTTTATTAATCTATCTATCATATAATCTGAAGGAACAAGTACATCATAATCATTTGAATTTTTAACAATATCGTCATACAATGACTCATTGCTTTCAAATTCATCATATATTACTTTGATTTTATATTCTCTCTCAAAGTCTTTTATTGTAGACATATCCATATACTCTGCTGCATTATATACTCTTAATTCGCCAACATAATTGATTGGCTCCTCTTTTTTGCTTGATGATGGTTTATATGGATCTTTGCCACTAGAAGGATTTGTTGTGCTTTCACAACCAACTAGAGCAAAAACAGTTAGTATTAATAATAAAGTCATCAATATCTTTTTCATACTTTTCCCCCACTATATCTCTTTTGATTTTTCCTTAATTTCAATAACATGCTCTTTATTTTGAATTTTAACGTCTTCAATTAGACTATATAAATCCGTAAATTTTTGTTTTAGTAAATCCGATGATAATTCGGCATTATTAATTCCATTTGCAATATCTAAGCTAACTTGATTTAATTTATCACTGGTGTTTGAAATAATATCATTTGTGGAATTATTCAAGGCTTCAATTTTATTTAAAGCAACTTTTTGATTATATAAAGACTTTGCTACCATTACCGCCGTATTAATTGCAACCATGGTAACATTCTTTATTCTATCAATATTTCTAATTAATTCCTTGTTGTTCTTTCTAATTATTTCCATAGCAAGCATCGATTGTTCATTAACAATAATTACTTGCTTAATATCGTACAATTTCTTTTCAAGTGGTGTTATTACTTCATCTTCATAGAATTTAATTTTTTCAAGATTGTTATCATCTTTCCTAGCTTCTTCAATAATTGATTCTATTTGGTTTTTAATCTTTACTCCAACATCATATTCTAGATTAAGAATCTGAATTGTATCAGCAATTTTATCAATTTCTAACTCCAAAGTAATATTATCATTTGAAAGAATATTTCTTATAGAATTCAATACATTTAAGATACCTTCTATGTTTTCATCTTCTTGTTCTAGTTTTTTAAAGTATTGTGTAATTGGATTAAATAGTTTTCCAATTCCTTTAGATATTTTTGAAAAATCTACTAAAGATGGATCTACAGTCTTCATTTCTTTTTCAAGTTTTTCAATGCTTTGTTCAAGAGATTCACTTGTACTATCCACAGTCATTTTAGAAACTGTTGTACTAAAGTTTTTACTTCTTTCTTCAGCAATCTTTAATGTATCAACTCCATAATTGTCTATACGTTTTGTTATCTCTCTCCTCTTAATAATATCTGATGCATCATTATCTATAATTTCATTCATTATTTCTGATGATTTACTGTCCACTTTTAGCTTTATCTTAGGATCTATTTGCTCATCATTATTAACTTTTTCTTGTGTTTCTTGCAAATAAATCACCTCTTGTAAAAGAATAATAATTACTATATATAATTACATTTGTGCATTAAATAATGATTCTAGTTTGTAAATTACGTTATCTGAATCAGCATCCATAGTAGAAGCTTCGTTTATATCTGAAACAGCTTCTAAGACTTCAAAATACTCGTCATCTAGATTGTATCCAATTGTATAAATTGGAATTCTAAGTCCTCTTGTTACTTCTTCAATATCTTCAAATCCATATCCTCTATTTGCTTGACCATCTGTTAAAACAAATAGCATAAGTCTTGTGTTAGGATTCTTTTCATATTGTTCAATAAGCATATTTTCTGCAACAATAATTGCATCAAACATCGCTGTACCACCATTTGCTCTCATTGACTTAACAGCATTTGAAAAATAAGATTTTTGTGTTCTATCAAATTTTGCAATTGGAAGTGCAATATTAACTGTATCAGCAAACGTAACCAAACCAATATTTGTATTTTCATCGATGAAAGATGCAGCTCTGTTTAAGCTTGCTTTTAATTTTAATAATGGAGAACCTTCCATACTACCTGAAATGTCAGCAACAAAAACCGCTGTTAAATCAGATGTACCATTTTTCTCTTTCTTCCAAACATTTTGGGCATCTAAAATTGTATTGCCATCTATAGCTGGCATATTGTATGTATAATCTAAGTTGTTATTCAATCCCATATTTATAGCCTTTGTTTGACTATCTGAATTTCCACAAAAAGCAACAAATTGATTTAAAATTTCTTTTTTATTTGCAGATAATTCACCAATTTCATAAATTGGGCTATCTTGTCTATATCCATAAGGAACAAAATCATAATTATTTCTTAACGATGGAGTACTATAATACTCATAATAATTTGATGCAAAACCATCAATTGTTCCATTTTTCAAAGATTCTTGAAGTTGTGTAATATCATAAGATACGTAAGGAATCTTATCTTGGAAAGAACGCAACTTATTAGTTGCTTCATCACTTAATAAATAATTGCTATCAAATCCTTGAAGCATTGCTATAAAGAAGTTTAATCCATCTTCATTTGAAAGAGGATTTGTATAACCAATTACAACATTAGAAGTAATAACACTATCTATAATATTGTTAAATGATGCTTCTCCTTTTTCTGATTGAATCTTATTTTTAACACTTCTAGATATTACAATACCAGAAACGTTTTTAACTATGCTCTCAGAAGCTACACTATATTTTTTCTCTTTACTATCTAACATAGCTCCATACAAACTACTAGATGGAGAGTAAGCATCTGGTGTATACTTCTCAGACAATATAAATTCAGCTCCCAAATTACTTGGAATTGATCTTATACCAACAGATATAGGAACTCCATTTATACTTGGATTACTTTTATTGAAATTATTGGCAACTTGAACAAGCCATGAATCTTCACTTTCATTTGCTTTTTCAGTAGATGCATAAATTGTTATAAAGCTATCTGTTGTAGGATTAACCACAAATGGATATTCAGAAATATCTGGAAGAATTGTAATTAATTCTTCATCTTCACTTACAGCTCCTCTTTGTAATTGTAATGTCTTTACATTAATGTTTTGGCAAAGAGTTTTTAACTTTTTGTTTGAAGATTCCATATTAACTGTTGTAGTAGTTTTTCCAATATTTTTTGTTAAATTAATTGTAGCAAAAATAATACCAAAAACTATTATTGCTATTAATACAAACCATACCGTGTTTTTTCCCATCTTAGTTCTTCCTTTCAACATGTTATATTACTTATATAATTTGGCATTTTTAATTAATTCATCCATTTCTTTAATAGCTGGAAGCTCACTAATATCTCCTCCATCCAAGCTATTGTATCTAGAAATTTCTAAAAGCATTTTATCTAATTTAAGTAAGATATCTTCATTTGTTTTTGTTGCATCTTTTACAAAGTTAATGTATTCGCTATAAATTTGCATTTTTTCATCAGAAACTTCACTAGATGGAAAACCACGCTTTTGAAGATCTTCGTATTCTTCAACATCAAATGCAGCTATCTTATTCAGAATACTTCTCATATTCATATAAATTACATTCTCAACATCCCCAAGTACATTGGAAAACTTTTGATATGTAAGTTCATTTATTGCAAATTTTTGTTGCAAAATATCTCTTATTGTTTTTTGCTTTTTCTTAAATCTTCTTATTTGCTCAAGATTTTTCAGTATGTCCTTATCAAAAACATCTCCATTTTTTATAGCTTCTTCAAAAACTGATACACAGTCATCTAATGAATTTACTTTCGAAGAAACAAGCTGATGTGTTTCTGGTTTCTTTAAAAGTGAAATATTACCTTTAAAGAATGCAAATGTTGTTGATACAACAGTAAACCATGCAACACTCATTCCTAATACACTACCCGCAAGTAATGAAAGCCCAAAGAATGCTTTTGAAAAAACAGCAATATTAATAATAACAATAAGTGCATTTAACAATAATAATTGTCGCAACTTTTTAGGTGCCATTATTTTGCCTCCAAATTTATTTATTAATCATTAATTCCCAATGGTGCAAGTGAAATGTTATATGATTTTGCAGCTATTCTTGTTGAAATAAATTCACTATTTTCATTTCCCACAACGCTTCCGTTTCCACCATAATCTTCAAAGTATAATACTAATCTACTATCATCTGAGTTGCCATCAATATCTGCTATATATGGATATTCTTTATCTAATAATTCGAGTTGATTGTTTAATGATAGTATTGCATCATTGTGTTGAGCAAGTCTTTCTGCTCTTTGTCTTTGAAGTTCAGGATCATTATCTAAATCAACAGCATCATAAGCTGCTTCTTCATCTGCCCAACCATTGTTCTCAGCTATAATTAAATCATTTAGCACTTTCTTTCTATTAGCATATTCAGTTATTTGAGAACCAAGTTGTATTAATAAGTTATCTCCACTGCCATCCATTAAGAAGAAGTCATTTCTTTGTCTTGCATCTAGATGATCTGTCTCTATAATGTGTGCAGTAGCAACATTTGCCTTATATTGAGTCAAGTTCTTATATTGTATATTTTTCAATCCCGTTTCATTATCGATTAGAGTAATCTTATCTCCACTTTCTATAAACTTATATGTTGGAGCAATATCATCTATTCTAGTAACATTAATATTTAGAACCGTTTTTTCATTTTGAGGTGAAACAGCTAAAATACTATAAACACCATTTCTCTTAACTATTAATTTATCTCCATAATTAAATGAATTTCTATCAGGAAGTTCTTCTAATTCTTCAGCGGTTTTAGGACCAAAATCCCACTTAAATTTCCAATCACCAAATCCCTCACTTTGTCTTGGAAGAATAACTCTAAGTTCACCTTGAGCAACCCAAGTTTGAGGATTTCCTGCAATTTTTATTTCTTCTTCTTGACTCTTAAACGATTCTTGTCCATTAACTAAATTATATGTAAGAGTATAGTATAGTTGATCTCCACTAATTCCTTCTTGTTTATACTTAACACCTTTTTCAACATATACTTTTAAAGAACCTTCATTAACTATATATCCGCTATCTACTCCATTTATACTTCTTTTTGGTTCCCTTAAAGCAATTCCACCTAATCTATTTACATCTATGTAGTAATAGTTTTCATTATCATATTCTGAAAGTTGTGATTTGAATGCATTGCCATCACCATCGTTAGCAGTATCATTTGAAATACGAGCTGCTAGATCTTCGATATTAATAACTTGTTTAGTGTCTGTTGGCAAACTTCCATTTTGAACATAATAACTTTGAACTTTTTCTTCCATAGAATTCATATCAAATATAAAGTTCATCATTTCTGTTCTTTGTCTAGAAGTTGTCAATGATGTTATTGCTGCAGCAGCTAATATAATAATAACTACAATAGCAATTACAAGAACGATTAACGAGTACCCCCTATTTGATTTTGTTTTTTGGAATTTTTTTAACATTTTTCTCATTTGAATCTCACCTTATTTTTATTTTTTAAAATGTGATTTAACTATAGATTGTGATACGCTTTATATAATGCTCTTGCTGTTTCAGGGCTATCCGCTCCTTCAGCATTTTTGATTGGTGCAAAGCATTCTTCCCTCTTATATCTAAGAACACCAATCTTTGGCAATCTCTCATAAGCATCAAAAATAAATGTTTCAAATTTATATGCATTTGGTGCTTCTGGTTTGTGAACTATTCCCTCTTCATCTACTATATCTGATTTTTTATGAGCTACATGATATGGAAGATTTTCTTTTGCTATTTCAGAAATAACATTAATATTAAATAAACTCATCATAATAAATGCTTCTGAAAGTAGTAACTCTCCGTTTTCTTTTCTAGCATATCTTAGATCATCTGTAAGTTCTGTATACTCTACAACAGAAGGTTTGCCATTTTTCAAACAAAGCATTCCAACTTTTTCATCAGGATTTTCTTTAATACAAGAATATGGTGTAGCTAAATAATTATTATCTATCGAATATCCTAGTAATAAAGGATCTACTAGCGGAGCTAAAACATTATCTACTCCACTCGTAAAAATCCATTCTATTCCCATATCTTTAAGTTGTTTCAATACTCCATTGGTAACCAATGCATCAAATACACCACCATGTCCATTGGCTGCTTCTTTTACCAATCCATCTTCACCAACTATTAATTTTCCAAATTCATCTAACATTGGCAACTCTTTTTGACTAAAAAACGTTCTTATTCCTTCTTCATAATCAAAATAATTGTGTTCTTGGAAGAAGGTAATTGTATCTTTTATATTTTCTCTACTTGTCATTATGTACCATGGAACAGAAACTCCATATTTTTCCTCTGCTTCTTTAAATTGTTTTACAAATGACTCAAAAATAGATATATGACTATCTAATCCAAAATCAAATGTGCCTTTAGGACCATTGTGTCCAAGTCTAGTTCCTTGTCCGCCTGCCATCATAACAACAGCTAATTTTCCTTCTTTAATTGTTTTTATTCCAATATTGGTAAGTCTTTCTCTCTCTTCATCTGAAAGACTACTTGCATCACAGGCTTCTATTGGTTTAATTTCTACATCATTAAATTCTTTCTTTTCTTTTGTAAGTTCATATAATCTTTTGGTTTCTTCAAAGTCGATATCAGCTACTTGTTTTAAAAGTCTTTCTTTTCCCTCTTCATCTAATCTTTCGTATAACTTAATCAAATGCTCTTGCCCATATGATGTTACTTTTTGAACAAAATCCTCGTAGTTCATTTAAAAACTCCTTCCTAAAAATCAAATCATACTATATGCCTGACAAATCAAATTTTGGTACATACTCTTCTTCGTGACTACCGAAGTTCTTGTATATATCCATTTTTAAACTTTTCTACTATCG